>Ga0255354_1000029_pt1 | contig 90523 bp, 61 predicted proteins | sample HBST50metaG_FD_189942 | JGI IMG/M metagenome (GOLD analysis project Ga0255354, IMG submission 189942) | Peat soil microbial communities from Stordalen Mire, Sweden - H.B.S.T50 | ecosystem: Environmental > Terrestrial > Soil > Wetlands > Peat | place: Sweden: Norrbotten County, Stordalen Mire...
TCGCCCTCAATCTGCTCAAACAGGAAACCACTTTCAAGCGTGGGATCAAAGGCAAAAGGCTCAAGGCCGCCTGGAACCATCCCTACCTGCTGAAATTGCTGGGAATTTGATATGCGTCGGCCCTGGAGGGTGGGCGCATGCGCTGGTTTTGGACAGAGGCCATTCAAGCCGCTTGCTCTTGCCAGCCGGCAACTAGCTTTTGAAAGAATGGCTGGCTGGTGGCAGTGGCCTACTCTGCATGTGCAGAAGCTACTCAGGCGGATGTTGGATCGGAGAACTCGACGGACTTGCGTTTGCCGCCGAAGCGACGGTTGAGAAAGCGGACGGCTGGGCGTTCGGCATAGACGTGAATCAGAACCGCAAGCAGGACTGAGAGGCCAACCGCCACGGGCGCGCCGGTCGCCGTGTCGTTGGCGAGCCAGTGGATGCGGCGGGCGAGCAAACGGTCAATGGAATACTCGCAATAGGGGTGAGTGAGATAGAGGACATAACTTGCGTCGCCGATGAGAACCAACCAGCGCCATTTCGTGTCCCAGTTCCCCTGAGAGAGCAGGCTGGCACTGGCGACAAGCAGAAAAGAGAGGATCCCGAGGGTAAAGATGCGGCTGACGTTGAGCTCGGGAAGGATGGCCTGCACCGCAATGAGCAGACATGCGGATGCGAAGCAGACGGCGAGTGCCAGGCCCCGGAAGCGCCTCGCGGTCTGGTTGGACACGGCGCGGCAGAGATAGTAGCAAAGAACGCCGAAGACAAACTCAGCCACAATGTAGTTGGAGTAGAAGCGCGCAACTACCCAGGTTTCCGCAAAGGGCTTGCATCCGAACATGGTGGCAAGTATGAGCGCTGATCCAATCCATACGGCATGGCGTGCGGAGAGCAGAATTCCGATGGCCAGCGCGAAATAGAAGAACATCTCGTAGTTGAGGCTCCAGCCGACAAAAAGGAGAGGTCGCATGAGGCCGCTTGACTTGATGTAGGGAATGAAGGCCAGGCTTTTCAGAAGTTCGAGGCCGTCGGCGCGGGTAGCCTTCATGAACTGCGGGATCACCATGGCAATGCAAAAAAGGGAGAGGGTGAAGAACCAGTAGGGCGGAACGATGCGGAGGATGCGGCGGCGAAAGAAGAATTTGCTGCTTAAACCGTCATCGGTGTCAAGAATGCGCGCCATGATGTATCCGCTGATCACAAAGAAGACATCAACGCCCAGGCCCCCAAAGGGGCGAAGAAGTGGGAACTTGAATCCAGTATGAAAGACGGCAACTGTCACTGCCGCAAAGGCACGGAGCACCTGGATGTTATTCAGCTTAGGGGTTACCTTGACGATGGCCATGCCCATCCATGGAATTTGTCGGTGGATTTGTGTGAACTATTATTGCACATTGGGCCCTTTCCGCCGGGAACCTTTCTGCGCCCGTCCGCGTACCACGCCCAGGGTGAAGTGTGACGGCGGCGGCGTTTGCTACACTTCTGAAAAAGATCGGTCCCCGGTTTTTCAACGATCCAAACTGTAATTTGAACTGCGGGAGAATCCATGCCAGTTGTCGAGCTCGCGGGAGTGACCAAGGCCTACGAGAATAAGGTTGCCGTCAATAAACTCAGCCTGTCGATCGATGCCGGCCAGATGTTTGGCCTGCTCGGGCCCAATGGGGCAGGAAAAACCAGCTCCATCCGCATGATGATGGGCATCACGCTGCCGGACTCGGGGAAGATCAGCCTCTTCGAGAAGCCCTTCGACCGCAAGAGCCTGGAACGCGTCGGCTACCTGCCCGAGGAGCGCGGCCTCTACAAGAAGATGAAGGTCCTGGACCAGCTGGTCTTCTTTGGCGAATTGCACAACCTGGGCAGGGAAGAAGCGCGCAAACGCGCCATCGACTGGGCCAAGAAGCTGGAGATTGCCGACGCCCTGCTGAAGAAGACGGAAGAGCTCTCCAAGGGGATGCAGCAGAAGATTCAGTTCATCGCTTCGCTGCTGCACGAGCCGGGACTAATTGTGATGGACGAGCCTTTCAGCGGCCTCGATCCGGTGAACACGGCGCTGCTCCAGGACACTTTGCTGGAACTGAAGGAGCAGGGCAGGGCGATTCTGTTTTCGACGCACCGCATGGACCAGGTGGAGAAGCTCTGCGACTCTATTTGCCTGATCAACAATGGCGCGGCGGTGCTCAGTGGCCGGGTGCGCGAGATCAAGTCTACCTACGAGCGCAACCGCGTGATTGTCGAGTTTGAGGGAAGCGCCGAATTTCTGAAGAGTGACGAGATCGAGGTGGCGAAGAACTACTCTGGCCACGCCGAAATCAAACTGCATCCTCACGGCGACGCGCAAAATCTGCTCCATCAGGCCGCATCCATGGCCACCATTTATCGCTTCGAGCTGGTTGAGCCCTCGCTTGAAGAGATCTTTATCCAGACCGTGGGAGGCAAAGTCGATGCGTAATACACTTCTCGTCGCCAAACGCGAGTATCTTGAGCAAATTCGCGGCCGCGCCTTCCGGCTGACTACCATTCTGCTGCCGCTGCTTTTTGTGGGGCTGATTGGCGTGGGGTATCTCTCCGGCCGCGGCTCGGGAGCGGGCAAACACCTGGTGATTGCCTCCACGGATGCGGCTTTGGCCAACGACATCGTCGGCCAGCTCGGCGCCGACAAGGACGCCAAAGCTGCGGTGGAGATGATGGCCCCGGTGAAGGCTGAAGACCGCGCCAGTCTTGTGAGCCGCGTGAAGGCCAAGGATATCGATGGCTTCCTGTGGATCGATGCCACGCCGGGCAAGGCGCCCACGGCTCTTTACGAGTCGCAGAACTCGGGCGACTTTGTTACCAACGAGCGGCTCGGTTCGGCGCTGAACCGGGCCGTGGTGCGGCAGCGGCTGACCGCCCAGGGCATCAAGGGCGGGGATGTGGACCAGCTTCTGAAAAGCATCAAGATCGACACCGAACAGGTGACCAAGGAAGGCAAGGAAACCAAAAGCAACGCGGCCGGCTCCTACATCAAGGGCTACATTATGGCCTTCCTGCTCTCCATGACCACCATGATCTACGGGCTGAACGTGGCCCGCTCCATCATCCAGGAGAAGACTTCGCGGATCTTCGAGGTGATGCTGGCTATTGCCAAGCCGGGCGACCTGCTGGCGGGCAAGCTGATCGGCGTGGGCGCGGTCGGGCTGACGCAGATCGGCATCTGGGCCGTCGCCGGCGCGGTCATCGCCGCCTACCCGGCCACCATCGCGGCTCTCTCCGGCAGCCTCGCCCTGCATCTTTCCTGGACCGAGGGTATTCTCTTCCCGATTTACTTCGTCCTCGGGTATCTCTTCTACAGTTCTCTCTTCGCCGGGCTGGCCGCCACTTGCGAAACCGAGCAGGAGTTGCAGATGTACACGCCGCTGGCCGCGGTGCCCATCTGGTTGAGCTTCTCGCTCATCTGGCTGATCGTCAACGACCCCAACTCCATCTGGTCCATCGCCATCTCGCTCTTTCCGCCCACCGCGCCCATCGTCATGTTCCTGCGGATGGGCTCGGAGATGCCGCCGTTGTGGCAGATTGGCGCTTCGATTGGCCTGCTGATCCTGAGCATCTGGGGGCTGCTGTGGTTCTCGTCGCGGCTCTACCGCGTGGGGATTCTGATGTACGGCAAGCGCGCCACACTGCCGGAGCTGGTCCGCTGGTTGCGCTACAGCTAGACAGCCGGCGGAAAAGCCAGGGGGGATTTGCGGGGAGAATCTTCGGGGGCTAGAGCGTTTTCCGTTTGACTGTTTACGGTTCGAATTGCGATATGTGCTCTCCCACCCATGAATCAAAGAGCGATTCATGGATGGGGCACCCAGCTCTATCCTGCGCCCGCAGTTCCCGTTCATAAGTCCGACTCAAACTGGGGAGTTGGACGACATACTACACAACGTTCAATCTCCGTTGGTCATCTTTTCACAGTACCTGCGTATAAATCTTACGCATGATCAGATTGCAGAAACCTCTTTCTTCGATTTTTCTTGTGATTGGTGTGCTTCTGTTCCTGTTTCCATCGGGAAGACTGCATGCTCAATATGAGAATGGCAGCATTTTAGGGACCATCCGTGACGCCGCTGGAAATCCCATCGCCGGCGCGGATGTCGTGATTTCCAACACAGCCAGTGGCATCAGCAACCAAACCAAGACAGATGGGTCCGGCAACTACGACGTGCCGCAGTTGCGCGTCGGCGTGTACACCGTCACGGCCAGCGCCCCTGGCTTTTCGCACGCGGTGGCGGCGAACATCACCGTTTCTGTCGGCAATCGCCAACACATCGACCTGAGCCTGAAGGTGGGCGGCACCGAAACCACCATCGAAATCACCGATGTTGCCCTGCAGATTGAAACAGAATCCAGTCAGCGCGACCAGACCATCACCAATTATCAGGCGGAAGCGCTGCCGCTGGTGAGCCGGAACTACACGGACCTGCTCGGCCTGGTGAGCGGCGTGCGCCAGGCGCCAACCGCGGCCACCACCTCCAGCAACAGCAGCAGCATGGTCCGTCAGGGAGCGTACAACGTGAACGGCCAGCGCTCCATGTTCAACAACTTTCTGCTCGACGGCATGGACAACAACGCCTACGGCGAGTCGAACCAGGGCTTCGACAACCAGATCATCTCGGTTCCGCCGGACTCCGTTGCCCAGTTCAGCGCCGTCACCAACAACGAGAGTGCGGAATACGGCCGCGGTTCGGCCGCAACCGTCAACGTGGCATCGCTATCGGGTGGCAATCAATTTCATGCCACGCTCTATGAGTTCCTGCGCAACACCGATCTGAACGCCACGGGGTACTTCAAGCCCACCCTCACCGGCACCACAGGCCCGGTTCCGTTCATAAAGCCCACCTATAATCGCAACCAGTATGGCGGCAACTTCGGTGGCCCCATCCTGCACAATAAAATGTTCTTCTTTCTCGACTATGAGAGTCTGCGGTCCATCACCAAACCGCTCTACGTTCTCACGCTGCCTACGCAGAACGAGCTGAATGGCATTCTTGTGGTTCCGGTCACCAACCCCACCACCGGCATCACCTACGCCGCCGGTTCGCCCATCCCGTCCAGCGCCATCGATCCTCTTTCGGCTCAAATTGTGGCTGCCTTCAAGACCATCGAGGGCTTGCCCACGTCGGGGTCCGCGAGCACCGGCCAAAACGCCAGCGACTACTCCGTGCTGATTCCTTTCCGCGACTACTCAGACAAGGGCGATTTGCGTCTGGATTATGCGGCCAGCCCTTTAGCGCGCTACTTTCTGCGCGTGAGCGATCGCAAGGAGACGGGCACCAACTCTCCCACCATTCCTCTCCCGCTGGAAGGCCAAACCTCCGGTCCGCAGCGCATTCTGGACCAGCAAATTGCGCTCGGATACACGCGCAGCTTCGGCGCCAACCGGTTACTCGATCTGCGCCTCGGACTCTCGCGCACCAAAGCAGGCAAGACACCTTTGAGTGCAGGAACAGCCCCGGTCCTGGTCAATGGTGCGGCGATTCCGGGCCTCGGTAACTTGCCTGCCAGCCTTCAGGGTGGTCTCCCTGCGGTCACCATCGGCGGTAATTTTACTGCGTTTGGTCGTCAAATCACCAACCCGCAGTTCCAGAACCCCGCGTTGCTCGATCCCAAAATCAACTACACCTGGATCAAGGGCGCTCACTCTTTCAGGTTCGGCTACGAATACGAACATGTCTGGATGGGAGTGCTCGACAACAACCCGCTTTATGGCCAGTTCACCTATAACGGTGGATACAGCGCATGCGCCAAGGGCACGGTCGTTCCGGGCGTTGGCACCTGCTCCTCCGCATCCGGAACGCCCCTGGACCTTTCTACAGGTAAGGTAGCCGATACCTACATCGCGGACTTTCTCTTCGGCACCACCAGCGCCTACGCCCTGGCAAACTACTTCGAAGCGCATCTTCGCCAGTCTCTCGACAGCGCCTACGTGCAGGACGATTGGAAGGTGCTGCCGAACCTGACCCTGAATCTCGGTCTCCGCTGGGAGTACGGTTCGCCCTATTCCGAGAAGAACAACTACATTTCCAACTGGGATCCGACCTCGCAAACAGTGCTCACGCTCAACTCCAAGGCAACGGCAGGCAGCGGCATCACACCCACCACCGGCAGCGGCGTTTATGGCAAAACCCTGGTCAATTCGGACCTGACCGACTTTGCGCCTCGTGTGGGCTTCGCCTACGCGCCACTTCCCAAGTTGTCCATCCGTGGCGGATTCGGCACGGGCTATGTGCACTACACGCGCGCGGGCTCCGGCGACATCCTCGCCATCAATGCTCCGCAGGCACAGTTTGCCAGTGTCAGCCAGATCACCCCAACCACATCCAATCATTGCTCATCTCCGCTCCCCACTCAGATCATCGCCACGGGAACGACAACGGAAAGCTGCTACGCTACCGCGTCCCAGGGCTTTCCGTCGGCGCTGGTGACCAGCTTCAATCCGGCCACCGATAACATCACATGGGTGCCCAAAAACACGCGGGATAGTTATGTGGAGAATTACTATCTTGCCCTGCAACAGCAGATCACGAAAAACAGCCTTGTCGACATCGCATATGTCGGTAATCATGGCGTCAAGCTGCAGGGCTTCATCAATGGCAATCAACGCAACATTACCGACTCAGCCACCACAAGCGCCTACACTTACTCGCGCCCCTTTGGTAACTGGCCTTCGGATATCACCGAAGCGCTCAACGAGTTCTATTCCAATTACAACGCATTGCAGGTGCGCTATGAGCAGCGTATGGTCGCCGGCCTGACCTTGCTCAACAGCTTTACCTGGGAACACTCGCTGGATAACGCCAGCGCCTCGCTCGAAGGCAATACGCCTTCGGTGCAGGATGCCAACAACCTCAAGGCCGACTATGGGCAATCGGACTACAACCTGCCGCTTGCCAATATCACCAGCCTGGTCTATGACCTCCCGTTTGGGCACGGTCGCACCTTTGCGCACAATCTCAACCCCGTGGTGGATACAGTCCTCGGCGGATGGCAGGTGAGCGCCAACAATACCGCGCAAGCCGGTACGCCTTTCAATATCACTTACTCGCCGAACAATGCCCAGCTTGCCTCCACGCAAATCACGGCCAACTACCGCGGCGTCAATCTCTATCGCCCGAACCGAGTGACCAGCGCGCCTCTCACGCAAGGGCGCAAGGTGCGACAAGCCAGTACCGGATATGTGCAGTACATCAACTACAACGCCATCACGCTGCCCGCGATCAATAATTCCAATGGCGCTGTTCAGAGGCCATTCGGCAATATGTCGCGCAACCCGGGCCGCACGCCGGCCTTCTATCAGACTGACCTGGACCTCAATAAGCGGTTCAATACGCCGATTGAAGGCATGCATGTCGAGTTCCGTTCTGAACTCTACAACATCTTCAATCACACCAACCTCTATCTGCCGAGCAATAGTCCGGGCGGAACGCAGGGTGGAACACCCACAACAAACGGCTTCATCACCAGCACCTTTACCCCGCGCGTGATCCAGTTCGCGTTGAAGGTCGTCTACTAAATTGTTTTGAGAACGCAAGCGGCCTGAGAGATCAGGCCGCTTGCGTTTTTTTTGCAGCTTCCGCAGGGGGCTACGGCTCGTCTTCTCTCTGGCCGCTTACGGCACGACGGAAGTCGTGGCCTGTTACAACGCCACACAATTGAAGCACTTATTTATGTGCAACGCCTAAGCCGGGTGCTGGTTTCGAGCGACTGACCCCAGTTGTACTAAATGACACAGACTCAAGCTTGTTGCCGTGCGAGGCTGTCTGTGCGAACGGATTTTCCCGGCCGACCGAAGGCGTTCCACAGTGCTTCCGTGATCTGCGGTCCCATTGATCCGGAATGAAACGAATTCATGGTGCTTTCCCATCCATTCCGCACAAAACGCGGAATGGATGGGGCACTCAGTCGCAGTGCTTTCATGCCGGATCAATAAGAACAGATCGTGATCCGTGATGCTCCCGAAAGGGGCGTAGTTCGATGGTTAAAACAGAGAAAGGACACTTCGACTCCAGAGTCTTCCTTTCAACCGTTGGGCCTGGGCGAACGATTGTCCGTTATACGGTGAAGGGAGTCATTTTTCCTCAGGGAGATCCCGCCGACTCTGTGTTCTTTCTCCAGAGCGGGCGCGCCAAACTTGCAGTTCTCTCCAAGCGCGGCAAGGAAGCAACGGTCACTCAGCTTGCTGTGGGGGATTTCTTTGGCGAGGAATCGATGTCGGGAGAAGAAACACTTCGAACCTCGACGGCTTCCGCGGTTACTGCTTGTTTGGCGATGAGGATCGAAAGAAGGGAAATGCTCCGCCTGCTCCATGAGGAGCAGAGTTTCTCAGACTTTTTTATGAGGTTCATCCTGACGCGGGGTATCCGAACGCAGGCTGATTTGATCGATCAGCTCTTCAACTCCAGTGAGCGGCGCCTGGCTCGAACACTTCTCATCATGGCCGCGTACGGAAAGGCGGGGGAGCCACAGACGCTCATTCCACAAGTTACACAGGAGACGCTCGCGGAGATGATCGGCACCACCCGGTCACGCGTCAGCTACTTCATGAATCGATTCAGGGAACGTGGCTACATCGAATACAAAAGCAGGATACGTGTCAACACTTCGCTGCTAAGCGTGGTCTTGCACGATGAATTTCCAGAGGAAAACGCATCGAGGCCCAACCTTCTCGACCCATCTCACGGCGGCAAGGCGCGCGCCGCGAAAGGCGAGGAGATCGTGTGAACTGAGAGCGAAGCTTGTATTCGCAATGCAGGCATACGGAAGCCCGGACTGCGGGCCGATCAGCCTGCGACTCAGAAGAACTTGTAGCCGATTCCCATGCTGACCCCGTAGGGAGACAGGGAACTGGTGCCGAAGTTCGGGCAGTACTGATACTCGGCATCGACTGCCCGGAAGCTGATGTGCTTGCTCAGCTTCATATCCATTCCGCCGCCGAAGGCGAAGTCGGTGTAATGGCCGGATGTGCAGTCGGTGCAGCTCATCTGGGCAAGGCCCACCAGCGCCTTGCCGTAGACGGTCCCTTTCCAGAGGCGATGAATCGGAACGCGCGGGCCGATCAGGTAGTTGTCCTGGTGGATGCCATCGTATTGATTGAAGCGCTGCCAGCGGCCCTCGGCCTCCAGCTGCACCCAGTGGCTGAAACGCACGTCCACATAGGCGCCCACGCCGAACAGCCAGTTGTTGCTGGTCTGGGGCACCGGATTGGTGAAATCCGGGGGAGCCCATTCTCCGGCAAAGTCGGGCTGAAAAGCGGAGGCCATTCCGCCGGCGGTGACAGAAAACTGGCGGGCTGTGGCCGAATGTGTGACTTGAGCGCCCGCGGCAACCCATGCGGAAGCTGCCAGAATGAATGTAAGAACAAAAGCCAGGCGTTTCATGGGCATAAAAAGCTTCCAGTCCTTGCTGAGAATTCGCTGCCTGGAGTAAAGGCGGCAGTAAAAAACCAAACCAAGATCCCCGGCGGCGGACGCCAGCTTCGCGCCGTCCGCCAGGGCTTCCGACGTTTCGTTCATTGCGGGTTGGGTGTGGTCCCAGCCGGTTGCTGCTGCGGTGTGCTGCCGGGGTCGGGTTGCGCCGAAGGCGGATTTGCAGTCGTGTCCGGCGGAGCGGATTGTCCCTCTGCGCCTGCTGCCGGGGCTGCGGGCTGCGGAGCCGCTGCCTGTGGAGCCGGAGCCGTCAGCTTCGACTCGTCGTAGCGTTGTAGCTTGAAGAAGACCGGGGTCACTTCCAGCGGCATTTTGTCGCGCGCATTCATCGGCGCGTAGCGCTTGGCGTTCAACATGTGTACCCGGTCGTCCCAGGGATCGGTCTTGAGCCAGCTTCCCAGGGGCAGCGCCGGAACCTGAGCCAGATCGTCCCAGTTCAGCTTGGGCGCCATCTTGGCAATGTCGTTCATCCAGGGGGTTCCGTCGGCCTTCAGCAGCGAATCGCCCAGCTTGGGCGTGTTCAGCGACTTCAGCACCTTGCCGCGGTCAGCCAATTGCGCCCAATAGAGCCCGGCGGAGGGTAGCTTGTCCTTGTACATCGAGGCCTGGAGATACTCCACGGCCTTCTTTGCCGCTTCGATGTTGTCGTGCTCGGTGTGGTACATGTCGATGCGCTGGAAGGTCGATTCGTCGGGGAAGAGCAGCCGGTCATTGAAGGCGTAGCGGGTGTCGATGTGATGGCCCAGCGCGATGTGCGCCAGTTCCATGGAAATCACCGAGGCGATGGCTTCCTCATTGGGCAGCGAGTCGATCAGGCCCTTGCTGACCAGAATCGTGTTGCCCACCGTGGTGGTTTCGACCGTGGTTGAAAGCAGAACGCGGCAGTGGACGGGGTCTGTGAAGGCCAGGTTGTTGGGCACCGCCAGGTTGATCACGATCTGATCGAGCACCGTGGACTCGTATCCGCCCGGCGTCAGAGGCGCCACCAGGCCGGCTTCCACCAGGCGGTCGATCACGTTGTTCTCAGCCTGGGTAATCCAGGCGCGCGTGGCTTGCAGCGGACCCACATCCTGCGAGTCGTCGCTCTTGTCTACCGCGTCGTCCACCTTGACGCTGACGTTCTCGCTCTCGCGGGTGGGCAGCTTCAGGGAGTAGCCCCAGAAGTGGGTCTGCGCCTTCAAGCCCACCTTCTTGTTGCCTTCCATGCGCTCGGTTTCTTCCACGTAGACGGCCACCGGCAGCCAGATTCCCGGCTGCACATTCATGCGCCAGCTGTCGAAGTGGAAGAAGTACCGCGAGTCGTCCTCGGAGCCGGGGTGGGTATAGGTACCGTTGAAGCGGACGATGTTTCCATCCGTATCTTCGATCCAGATGCGGCCATAAAAGCGGCCCATCCCGGAGACCTTGGGATGCACGTCGTAGACCCAGGTGCGCACCTGGCCCAGAAACTCCCGCCGCACATAGCTGAAGACGTAGTGCTGGGTGTCGAAGCTGGAGGGGTCGAGGAACATCATCTCCGTGAAGCCCAGCGGATTGTAGGTGAACTTGGTGTCCAACTTGAGCGCCTTGGTGAGCGCCACCATGGAGGAGAGCGAACCCTTGAAGAAGCCGTGTTTGGTCTCGGCGCGCGGGTTGTAGGACTTGTCGAAGAAGCCCTTCCCGAAATCCACGCGGCTCAGCATGTAGGTGTCTTCGATCGGCACTTCGTAGAGCTTGACATCCGGCTTGGTGTTCTGGATGTAGGTCTCTACCAGCGGGGTGCGCTGCTGGATGTTTTTAATCAACACCTTCTCGCGCCCGATGGCTCGTTCTACCAGCGCCGCCTGCTCGGGAGTAAGCTGGTGCGCTGTTTCGTACTTCGGTTCCTTTTTTGCATACGCGCAGGCGGCACACATCGTGAGGGTCAGGAAGGTGAGGGCGATCTTCCGCAACGTCATGTAAAGCTCCTAAGCTGATTCTTTCATCTTCGTCTGGCCGCCTCGTTTCAGCATCCTGCGGCGGAGCGCAACCGGTCTCCCGATCGTGCAGCTTCGATGCTACGCCAACTGGAACGAAATGGTGATGTTGGTCGTCATGTCGACGGCCTGTCCGTTGCGTGTTGCCGGACGGAAGTGGATCTGCTGTGCCACCCGTCGCGCCTCTTCGTCCAGTCCGTGGCCCAGTCCGTGCACGACTCCCTGTACCACAATCTGGCCACTGGCCCTGAATGTCACGCGCAAGATCACGTCGCCTTGCACCTTGAGTTGCCGGGCTTCGCTGGGATAGAGCACGGGCGGCTTGGAGAGCACTTCCAGGTTGGTCGCTGCCGGCGTGGCGGTCATTTGCGGGGTTGGCGCTGCCGTGGCGCGGGCCATGTTGGGAATGCCGGTGGACGCGACCTTGCCGCCGCCATAAGCGCCGTGGTTGTTTGCCGTTCCGGTCGAGCCCGGTATACCTGCGGAGGCCACTTTGCCCACCACTCCGGAGTTCGAACCCGACCTGGTTCCGTTGCCGATTCCTGTGGAACCGACCACCCCATGGGGCGCAACGGAGGGGCCGTTCATGCCGCCATAGGGGTTGCCGATGGCGGCGACGGTTGCCGGCCTCGAGGCATTCGGATTGGGCCTGACCCCGAAGGTATCCCCCAGATGCACGGGTGCTGTCGACGCCTTTACCTGGTTGTTCTGCGCCGGCATGGCCGCGGTCAGGGCAGCCTTAGGCTGGGGCGCCAGAATGATGGAAGGCTTGGCCGCCTTAATCGACGGCGCAATCAGCTTGGCTTCTATCTGGATCGTCTTCTCCGGCTTGGGCTCCGGCTTGGGCATCACGATTTTGGGCGCATCGAACTTGACTTCCGGCGGAGGCGGCAGCTGCAGCTTGGGCGGAGGCGGCATCTTCACCTTCGGTGGTGGCGGCGGTTCGGTGGGCAAAACCAGCAGAGTCTGCTCGTACTTGTGCACATCGAGCACTTTTTTGGCCGTCATTCCGATGTAAAGAGCCAGGCACAGAATCAGCCCGTTCACCACCACGCTGGCAACAAACGAGCCCGGCTTTTTCTCCGGTTCGGGGAGCAAGCCGAAGGGGTAGGGTCCGGGGTTGGATTTCACTGGCATCGCTTCAGTTCTCCCTTGCGGCCGTCAAGACGGCGCGGTTTCGGTTCTTCCCGGCGGGCATCTGCGGGAGCGGTTAGGAACAAAGCTCCCTTGCGCTGAGTTTCCGGGGCTCTCCGCGCTGTTCTCTGCCAGCCGGAAAACTGGTCATCCGGGTGGTAGGAGTGCGCATCTGTTTTGCTGCCACCGACGCTACCCAGCGAACCGGCCTGCGGTTCGGGGTGTGGCGCGGATTTGTCCGGCGGCAACGCTCCTTTGCCCCACCCGGTAGCCATGCGGAAATGAAACTGCCTACATGCAGGTCCATCGGGGGAAAGGAGCGATCTCTCTTCATGTCTGTCACGGACGGCAAAGCCAACCAGCTTTCGTCGTGGCTTAAAACGTTCTGGCGGCACATAGCAAGAACTCGAAGTGCCGGCAGCATAGACCTTGGACATGCAGGTTCTCCTGTTACTCGTCCAAGGCAGATCACAAATCGAAAAACTTCAAGTTTGGAGCAACCAAAGATCACATCGGCGCAATTACGGAAAGTCTGAGTATTTCGCGATCTTTCGCGCCGGCGTGAGTGGCATGAAGAGAAACTAGCGTTTAGCCGTCTTATCGACGGTCTTCCGATGGATGTTCAACCAACACCCTCTCTTTGACGCATGTTATAGACTTACGGTAAACCAAAGTTCGCAGGAGAGGGTACTTTTTTTATGAACATATTGGTCACAGGCGGAGCCGGATACATTGGTGGGACAGTAGCGGGATTGCTTACCGAAATGGGACACGAAGCCATTGTTTTCGACAACTTGAGCCACGGCCGGCGAGACCTTTTGCCGCCTGGAGTTGGGTTTGTCGAGGGGGAGTTGGCTGATCGGTCCGCGCTTGAAAATCTTTTCATCTCCGCGAAACAAAAGGGCCGCCCCTTCGACGCGGTACTTCACTTCGCGGCCCTGATCGAAGCCGGCGAGTCGATGGTCCACCCCGAGCAGTTTTTCCGCAACAACACCGCCTCGACCCTCTCGCTGCTGGAGGCGGTATTGGCCCACGGTCCCCGGCGCCTGGTCTTTTCTTCGACGGCTGCCGTCTACGGCGAGCCGAAGTCGATTCCGATTCAGGAAGATGCGGAGCTTTCGCCGACCAACGCCTACGGCGAGTCCAAGTTGCTGGTCGAACACATGCTGGGCTGGTTCCATCGCATCCACGGCCTGCGTTCGGCCGCGCTGAGGTACTTCAACGTGGCCGGCGCACCGGAAGGCCCGAAGGGCGTCATTCGCGGCGAGGCCCACGATCCGGAGTCCCACCTGATTCCGCTGATTCTCGACGTTGCCCTGGGCCGGCGCAAGTCCATCCGCATCTACGGCGAAGACTATCCCACTCCCGACGGCACCTGCATCCGCGACTACATCCACGTCTCCGACCTGGCCGAGGCGCACCTGCTTGCGCTCAAAGCCCTGGAGACCGAGGCCGCCGCCAAGAATCGCCTGATCTTCAATCTGGGCAACGGCAAGGGCTTCAGCGTTCGCGAAGTCATCGAGTCGGCCCGCCGTGTCACCGGCCACCCCATTCCCGCCGAAATCCATCCTCGCCGCGCCGGGGACCCTGCCGTTCTGGTTGCCGGCTCGGAGAAGGCCATGCGCGAACTGGGCTGGAAGCCAAAGTACACCCAGCTCGACGACATTCTCCGCACCGCATGGGCATGGCACCAGAAGCGGTATCAGGTGTAGGCACCGCGGCGCCGGCCCGACTCCGACTAACAATGGGGGAGAAAAGGAGCCAGGAAACAGGGTCGACAACCGACCTATAAATTAACTTGACATTTACCCTCTGCGGCAAGCAATTTGTTTGAAATCAGATTGCCGCCGGCGCGGACCAGAACTTCCCCGGTATCCTGGGCCGCGCGGCTCTTCCCAGAGGTCGAACGTCCATGGCATCCCAGCAGACTCCCCGGCTCGGCGCAGATGGCGCCACCAGTCTACCCCGCGTCATTCTGGCCTCCGCGGCCGGAACCATGATCGAGTGGTACGATTTCTACATTTTCGGCTCGCTCACAACCGTGTTGAGCCAGAAGTTCTATCCCACCGGTAACGACACCTTCGCATTGATCGCGTATCTGGCCACCTTTGCGGTGGGTTTCCTGGTGCGGCCCTTCGGCGCGCTCTTCTTCGGCCGCCTCGGCGATATGGTGGGCCGCAAGTACGCCTTTATCGTCACTCTCAGCATCATGGGAGGCTCCACAGCCTTGATTGGCCTGCTGCCCACCTATCGCGTCGCCGGATGGTTTTCGCCCATTGCGTTGATCGCGATTCGCATTCTGCAAGGGCTGGCGCTGGGCGGGGAATACGGGGGTGCCGCGGTCTATGTCGCCGAACATGTGCCCGACAACCGCCGGGGCTTTTACACCAGCTTCATCCAGATCACCGCAACGCTGGGCCTGTTTCTCTCGCTGGCCGTGATTCTGGCCACCCAGCAGAGCATGACGCCGGCCACCTTCCAGGACTGGGGATGGCGCGTGCCCTTCCTGCTCTCCATTGTGCTGGTCTCCATCTCCCTTTACGTCCGCGTCAAGATGAAGGAATCTCCCATCTACGCGCAGATCAAGGCTGCCGGGATGACCTCCACCAAGCCGCTGACCGAAGCCTTTACGCAGTGGCCCAACCTGAAGCGGGTGCTGATTTCCCTGGTGGGGGCAACCGCAGGGCAAGGCGTGGTCTGGTACACCGGCCAGTTTTACGCCCTCTTCTATCTCCAGACCGTGCTCAAGGTGAACCCCAAGATGGCCAATATCATTGTGGCCGTCGCCCTGCTGTTCTCCATGCCTTTCTTCACCCTATTCGGCGCGCTTTCCGATCGCATTGGGCGCAAGAAACTCATGATGGCCTCGCTGCTGCTGGCCGTGATCTGCTACATCCCCATCTACAAAGCCATGCAGCAGGCGGCAGGGAACAACGTCGTCCGAGTCAGCTCGGTGACTGACAAGGTTACCGGCGCCATCAAGCTGACTCCGCTGACCCAGGACCCCGCCACCGGAAAGCTGGTGCCCGCCAAGGAGGCGGTCAACGCCAACCAGCCCCTGCTGATGTTTCTTGTATGGCTCCAGGTCCTCTTTGTCTGCATGATCTATGGCCCCATCGCCGCGTACCTCGTAGAGGCTTTTCCCGCCAAGGTGCGCTACACTTCGCTCTCGCTCCCGTATCACATCGGCAATGGCGTCTTCGGCGGCCTGCTGCCCTTGATCGGACTTGGCCTGTGCGCCACCACCGGCAACATCTTCGCCGGCCTTTACTATCCCATCGGGGTTGCCGCTCTCACCTTTATCTTTGGGATGTTCCTGCTGAAGGAAACCCACGGTACGTTGATCTGGAACGAAGCGGTCGAGCCCGCGGAGATCACCGGGCCAGCGTGAGAACCGCTGCTTCCCGGAACCCTGGACTGAAGCGGGAATCGGCCCGGAAATTCCGCCCTTCAGCCCACATAACTTGCCGTTTGTGCCTCTATCTCGGTAAAGTGTCTCCCACACGGGGCGAGGGGAAAATGTTTCCGTCTCGCACCGCGGATGCGTCGATTTTTCTTCCCCGAAAAGGACGTTTATATGTCTTCCTTGCCCGTTTCTCCCGCACCAAGCCAGGATCTCGATTCCACGCTGCGCGAATACCGCGTTTTTCCGCCGCCTGAGGAGTTTAGCCGGAAGGCTCATATCAAGAGTCTTGAGCAGTACGAAACCCTCTACAAACAATCCATCGAAGACCCTGAGGCCTTCTGGGCCAGCGCGGCCCGGGAACTGCACTGGTTCAAGCCCTGGGACAAGGTCCTGGAGTGGGACCTGCCCCACGCGCGCTGGTTCGCCGGCGGCCAGATGAATCTGAGCTACAACTGCATCGACCGCCATCTCGACGGGCCGCGGCGCGACAAAACCGCCCTGATCTGGGAGGGCGAGCCGGGTGAGGTGCGCCGTCTTACCTATGCCGAACTGCATGTCGAGGTGCAGAAGTTCGCCAACGCCCTGAAGGCGCTGGGCATCAAGAAAGGCGACCGCATTGCCATCTACATGGGGATGACGCCTGAGTTGGCCATTGCCTTGCTGGCCTGCGCGCGCATTGGCGTCATCCACTCGGTGATCTTCGGCGGATTCGCTGCCAACGCCATCGCCGACCGGGTCAACGACTCCGGTTGCGTGGCGATCATTACCCAGGACTCCAGCTACCGGCGCGGCAACGAAATCCAGCTCAAGCGCACCGTCGACGAGGCAATGGCGGCCTGCCCCACCGTGGAGAACGTCATTGTCTACCGCCGCACCGGCTCACCGGTCACGATGGTTACGGGTCGCGACCGCTGGTGGCACGACCTGATAGCGAACGCTCCCACCGAGTGCCCCGCCGAGCCCATGGATTCCGAGGACCCGCTCTACATCCTCTACACCTCCGGCACTACCGGCAAACCCAAGGGGCTGCTCCACACCACGGGCGGGTACGCCGTCCAAACTTACCTGACCACCAAGTACGTCTTCGACCTCAGAGACGAGGACGTCTACTGGTGCACGGCCGACATCGGCTGGGTTACCGGCCACTCCTACGTGATTTACGGCCCGCTGCAAAATGGCGCGACGGTCCTGATGTATGAGGGCGCGCCGAACTGGCCCGACTTTTCCAGATTTTGGAAGATCATCGACGACCACAAGGTTACCGTCTTCTATACCGCACCCACAGCCATCCGCGCCTTCATCAAGTGGGGCGACCAGTACGTGGAAAAGCACTCGCTTGCCTCGCTGCGACTGCTGGGCACTGTCGGCGAGCCCATCAACCCCGAAGCCTGGATGTGGTACCGCGAGAAGATCGGGCACAACCGCTGCCCCATCGTCGATACCTGGTGGCAGACTGAAACCGGCGCCATCATGATCGCGCCCATTCCCGGCGCGGTCCCGGCCAAGCCCGGTTCGGCCACGCGCCCCTTCTTCGGCATCCAGCCTGAGGTGGTCAACAAGGAGGGTGAGCCCGTCCCTGCCGGCCACGGCGGCCTTCTGGTCATCCGCAAACCCTGGCCCTCCATGGCACGCACCGTCTACGGCGACCCCGAACGCTACCAGAAGACTTACTGGAGCGACGTCCCCGGCTGCTACTTCACCGGCGACGGAGCGCGCCGGGACGCCGATGGCTATTTCTGGCTGATGGGCCGCGTGGACGACGTGATCAACGTCAGCGGCCACCGCCTGGGCACCATGGAAGTCGAGTCCGCGCTGGTGGCCCATCCCAAGGTGGCTGAAGCCGCCGTCGTGGGCCGTCCCGACGAGCTGAAGGGTCAGGCTATTTCGGCTTTCGTGTCTCTTGAAAGCGGCCATCAGCCCAGCAACGAGCTGAAGGACGAGCTGCGGAAGTGGGTCTCAAAGGAGATCGGCTCCCTGGCCCGTCCCGACGACATTCGCTTTACGGAAGCCCTGCCCAAAACCAGAAGCGGCAAGATCATGCGCCGTCTCCTGCGCGAGCTAGCCACCCACGGCGAAATCAAGGGCGATACCACGACGCTCGAAGACTTCACCGTGATTGCGAAGCTGCGCGAGGCGGAAGAAGGGTGATTCAGCCAGCCGAGCGCTGCGCCCGCTGGCCAGTTTTCGTGCAAAAAGAAACGAGGCGGAAGCTGTGCTCCCGCCTCGTTTCGTAATATTCAACCTTCGCTACGTTAGAACTTGTAGACCACGCCGAGCGCGGCACGCGAGTTGCGGCGCTCGTGCGGCGAGTAGCCCAGTTTGTTGGGGTCCGAGACGAAGGAAGATGCAATGTCGTCTCCTTCAAGGCGAATGCTAAAGCGCGGGCTCAGTTTATAATCCAGGCCACCGCCCACGCCTCCGGCAAAGGAAACTTTGGGGGTCATGCTTTCACCGCCGGTGTGGGCTCCGCCCAGCAGCACATGAAAGAATCCGCTCACCGGTCCAATCAGATCGGCGTGCAGCACCGGGCCGAACAGCACCATATCCACCTTGGGGCTGCCGGGGTTGCCTGAGGAGGTCGCGTAGTTATAAAACGCACCATCGGCAGTCACGCCAAAATACTTTCCCCAGTCCCTGGTCAGGGAAACGTTGACTCCCTGCAATCCATGGCGGGACTGATTCACCTGGTTCAAGTTGGTATAGCCATAGCCCGCGAAGACTTCATACTTGAAACTGGGCTCGGTCTGCACCTTGTGGGGACGATCCGGGGCAATCTGGCTGGTGGCCGTCAGAGGCAAAAATACGGCCGGAATCACGGCCAGAATCGAAAGCAGAAACTTCCTCGTCACTGTGAAACTCTCCTCAGAAAAAGACTTGCTGTGGCTCTGCCGCCGCCCGCGGGAGATTTCCCCCGACAGCCGCCTGAATTCAAATCGCAGTACCTTCATAGACTATCCTCTCCACCCCGGTTCCTAGAAGTCCGGCCGCATATTGCCGGCCATGGTTCAGCGCGCTTGGACCGGAACCGGTTCCGGCAATTGCACCAGCTTTGCCGAGTGGTCAGTGATTGTGACGCCAACTCCCTGGGAAAGGTAGCGGCGAATCACCTGGGGCCGGGCCCATTCCAGCTCCCAGCCGTCCTCAATGGCCACTACCGTGTACTTTCCAGGGGCCGCATCACGCAAGGAAAAGCTGCCGTCGGAGTCCGACTGGTCGCGCCGGAAGAGGCCGCGATTGGCGCCGCGGTCCTGCGGGACCAGCACTACCATGACGCCGGCCAGGCCCTTGCCGTCTGCCGCGCCAGCGGCGCCAGAGGCCGCGCGCACCATGCCCTGGACGCTGGTCTTGCCCGCGACCAGCGTGACGGTGAGCGCGAGGGGACGATCCTTCACCTGGAGCGTGGCGCCGTTGCGCACTCCGGCCGAAGTCTGGAGGGAGGCCACCGCCAGGGAAAGGTCGCCGCTGCGCGCCATGACCGTCCAGCTTCCGGGGCTGACCGAGCTGAAGCGGGCTACCGACTTACCGGGGGCGGAGGCGACCACCGGAGCTTGAATTTCCAGGTTGGCGTCCGCATCCGAGCTGAGGACCAGCAGTAGCGGTTCGGGCAAGGGAGCACCGTCGCTCATTCTCACTGCGACGGTGACCGCAGCCATCTGCGCGGCTGCCGATGTATCCACTTCCAGGTTGCCACTCAAGTCCACTTCGACCTTGCGTGGCGGGGCATCCTGGCGAATCTCGTAGTGGCCGGGCGCGAGGCCGGAGACTTCGACGGTTCCGGAGCCGGGCGGTCCCGGCCTCACATTTCCCATGGACGCCTGGTCTTCCTCGCCCAGGATGGTCTGGATCAGCGCCGGAAAGGGCTGGATGCGATCTGGCTTGGTAGTGTCTGTCTCCGCACCGGAGCGGACCATCAGGTGAATCGCCGGAACCGCGTGCAGAGCCACATTCAGCTCTGCACGGTCGCCGGCTCCGAGGCGAATGGGCGCGGCTCCAGCCTGGTCGGTGGTGCCGTCGTAGTAGGTGACCGGGTAGGCCACATCCAGCGGGTTTGCTGCGCCTGCCGAGCTTCCAGCGCCGCTCAGAGCCGGGTGCAGGGCGAACCATGGTTGCGCCTGGACGGCCATGAAATAGGTGCCGGGGGGCAGGTCCCACGACTCGAAAGCGCCGGTATCGTCGGTGTTGATGGTGAAGGGCCTCATCAGGTGCTCGCCCTGCCCGCCGTTCCGCGACTTCATGGAGAGCCTGACCCGTGCATTCTCGACTGGTTCGCCGGCATCATCGGTGACCACGCCATGCACTACGGCTCCGGGGGCCAGGCGAAAGGGAATGTGCTCGGTGTCCTGGCCGGGGCCGGTCACGATGGCCGAGCTGTAGTTGTCGTGTTCGTCGAAGAAGGCGGCAAGATAGCCGCGGCGGGCCACCATCAGAGCGAATTTTCCCTGGGGCAGATGGTCCAGCGAAAAATGGCCTTCGTCGTCCGTCTCCGCCTGTTCGAGAGTCTCACGGCTGTTCTCCTCCACCAGGGAAACGGTGGCGCGGTGCACGTGTTCGCCGGTCACGGAGTTGGTCACCGTTCCGGCGATGCGGTAGGAGCCGTTGAGGGCTGGAGTCTTTTGCGCGGAAAGGGCCTGCGCTACGGTCAGCAGCAGCGTCAGCGCCGCGAGGGCCGCAGGCATGCGCCAGGGAGTGTGCGAATTGGGCAGGTCGGTCAAGGTTTGGGCAACTCCAGTAGCAGGCTCGAGGTGGCTCCGGCAGAAAGCGTCACCTGCTGGCTCCTTCCGGCATAGGTCTCCATCGCGGACGGGTTCCGGTACTCAAGCTGTTGCGGCGCATCGAAGACCAGGACACGGTAGGAGCCGGGCGTCAGGTTGGCAATGGTCGAGGACCCGCCGGCGGAGGGGCGCAGGGTGACCGGCTGCACCGCGGCAACCGAGTCGAACTCCGGCACAACGTAGACGTAATACGTCGGCTCTTCGCCCGGAGCTTCGCCTTCGACGGTGGACGGGAGTTGGAGGCTAAGGCTGGCGCAATCGGTGCGCAGCACTACTTCCACCGGCATTGCGGCTCCCGACGGTCCCACGATCAGCGGCGTTTGCCCCAGTCTCGCGCCGCCCGAGGTGACGGCGCCCAGGCAGGTTCCGGTGCGATTGGCGCTGGCCTGGACCCAGTAGGAGCCGGGCGCCGCCGCGCTCAGTTGAAAGAGATCGGCATCCACCCAGTCGGCGGCTTGCTGACCGTCGCCGCCAGCACGCTTGATCCAGAAGCCCAGGGTTGGAGGTTCGTCGGGCGCCTCCAGTCCGTTTCCATTGCGTGATTCGGATGTCCGGGAGGGCGGCGCCGGCTCGTAGCGCACACGGATGGGCGTGGCCACGTCGGAGGAGAGCACGACGCGCAGGTTGGTCTCGGGGTGGCCGGAGACGGAGAAGTCCAGAAGGCCGGCGATCCGGGTCGGTCTTCTTCCCTGCCGCGACGGGGGCAGATCGTCGCGCTCCGCCCCTTCAGAACTGGTTCCCTCTACGGTCAGCGTGTAGGATCCGTCGGGAAGATAGGCGCGGAAGGTCGAGCTTTTTTCGTCGTAGCGCAGCGTGTAGTTCAGCCTTTGCCCGGAGCGGTCCTGGAGAGTGGGCATGAACTGCCAGCGGCCCGCTGCGCGCGGCTTGGCCACGGCGATGGTGACGGCGTGGAAAGGGCAGAGCGCGAGGTTGAAGTTGGCCGTGCCCGGCTGGCCGCCGGCGAGTTGAATACGGCTGGCGCCAGCCGTATCCGCCGCGTCTGCGAAGAAGACGACAGGGTAGCCGGGCAACTCGAGCGGCGCATGCGGGCTCTGAGCAGACGGCGCAGTCAGGTCGTTGTCGGAGGCCGGCTGGGTCATCGCCAGATAGGTTCCATCTTCCAGCCCGGCAAAGCGGTACTCCCCCTCCGGGTTGGTCGGGTGCACATCCATCAGGGTCCAGTTGGCGCGTCCGCCGTCGACCGACTGCCGGAGCAGTTGAATGTTGATGCCCACCGCCGGTTCGCCGGTGGAGAGCGTTACGTGTCCCGAGAGGGTATTCGTGGGCACCAGGGAGAAGGAAAGTTCCGGCATCTTGTCGGTCACACGGACCAGGTGATAGGCTCCGGCGTCGAAGCCGCTGGAGGAAGCCTGGCCACGAAAGCCCGGCTTGGTCGCGGTAAAGGTCTGGAGGCCCGCGGGAACCCCGGCGATCTCGAAGCGACCTTCGCCGTCGGTCAGCGCGCCGGAGTCTTCCACCTTGACCAGCACGCGGGGCAGCGGCTGGCCGGTTGCGGCGTTGAGCACTACGCCCTGGACGGTCACCAGCGGCTCGGACGGGTTTGCAGAGGATTGCGCGGCCAACAATGCCGGGGTTAACAGGGCTGCGGCGAGCCCTGCGACTGCCAGCAGACGCTCCCGCATCGGGAGCCGCAGAGAGCGCCTTAAAGTGGCCAAGTTTGCGCTCGCCCGTTCATGGATTTTTGCTGAGTCCACAGAAGATTATTGTGACGGTTTCCGGCCGGGAAGGGAATCCGGTGCGCCAACTCCGGGCTCATCGAGGCGAAAAGAGCGATTTGAACGGCGGCGGAATCCTGCCTTGTTGATCCGGCATGAAACGAACTCTTGGTGCTTTCCCACCCTTTCCGCACAAAACGGGGAATGGATGGGCCACGGAGTGCAGTGCTTTCATGCAGGATCAATAGGCAGAGTTCTGTTGGAGAGCGTCGAGGGAAAAATGCTCGCGGATTTTGTAGTGGGAGCCGGTGGGGCCCAGAAAGCTTCCGTAGAGAAGGAACTCCTGAGCGACGAACCGGGTGAAGTTGGGCGCAGGGCAGATTCCGGCCTGGAGTTTGCCAAGTTCCTGTTGTGGTTGCTTGCCTTTGCTGCGTGCCAGGGTGATGTGGGGCTGGTAGGGGCGAGTTTCCGCGACGAACCCGCAAAGCGCCGTGGCTGCCACGACGCGCTCCTGAAGCTGGAGCAATTCGGGCGTGAGCCGGACAGTGGTAATGAAAACTCCGGAGTGGTTGAAGACGCCCAGAGCCTCCAATTGCACAGGCACGGCAGGCAGACGCAGTTCGTGCAGGCGCGCGACCAGGCACGGGTGTTGTTCCGGTTCCGTATTGCCGAGAAACTGGAGGGTGACATGCCAGGTTTCCGGCTCCGTCCAGCGCAGGCCGTGCGCTTGGGGCTGAAGCCGCTGGCAGATCGCCGACAATTCGCCAAGGACCGCGGCAGCCAGCGGAATTCCGACAAAGAGGCGCATACGAAGATTATGGAGCCTTGAAGCAGGCCCATCGTGCGGGAACCTTGGCCACTTGATTTGAAATCTGAAGGCCGCCGGCCTTTATTTCGCGCCGGCAGAGACCGCGGGCAGCGTAAAGAGGAAGCGGCTACCGTGGTCCGGCCGGTTCTCAGCCCAGATGCGGCCCGCGTGCTGCTCCACGATGCTGCGACAGAGCGCCAGGCCCAGGCCGGTGCCGCCCAGGGCGCGCGAGTCCGAGGCGTCTCCCTGCTGAAAGCGGTCGAAGATTTTCTCCAGTTTTTCCGGCGCGATACCGCGGCCCTGGTCCTCGACGGAGAAGCGGATTTCGCCTTCGCCGGTGGGCTGAGATGCCAACAGAACCAGTGTTTCCGGGGGGGAGAATTTGATGGCGTTCGAGACCAGTTCGTTGAGAACCTTCAGGATGCGGGTCTCGTCGGCCAGCACCTTGTCCGGGGAGGAGTCGATGCGGAATGCGATGTGAGCCTGGGTGGCCGCGCTGTGCCCGGCGTCCGCGGCGCGGCGCAGCAGGTCGGTGGATTCGACCGGCCTCCGGTTGAGCGGCTGCTTGCCCTTTTCCACGCTGTCGAAGTCCAGAATGTCGTCGACCAGCCGCACCAGGCGGTCACAGTTGCCGATGGCCATATCGACCATCTGGCGCTGCTTTTCCGGCCGCTTGTCGAGAGATCCGGAAGAGATGAGGCCCAGGGCGGCGCGCAGTGAGGTCAGCGGAGTGCGCAGTTCATGGCTCACCGTGGAGATGAACTCGTCCTTCATCTTCTCCAGGCGGCGGCGTTCGGAAACGTCCTGGAAGGCCACCACCATGCCCGAAATCTTCCCGTTCTCGATAAGCGGGTTGGCGCTGTATTCGACGGGGATGGCGCTGCCGTCCATGCGCCAGAAGACTTCGTCGCGCATGAGGATTGGTTCGTGGCGGCGCATGGCCTGGAGGATGGGGTTATCGGTCTTTGGATAGGGGGTGCCGTCGGCGTGGGTGTGTTGGATCAGTTCATGCACGTCACGCCCGGTCAACTGCTGCGGTGTGTAGCCCAACATGCGGGCCGCGGCCTGGTTCATGAAGGTCAGGCGCCCCTCCATGTCGATTCCGTAGATGCCGTCGCCCACCGACTCGAGAATCAGCTCGCGCTGGCGCGTGGAGATGCGCAGCGCCTCTTCGGCTTCGTGCTGCTCGGTCACGTCGATGCCGTGGTTGAGGATGAAAGGCCGCTCGCCGGGCAACTCCATGCGCAGGCTGCGGACGGCGATGCGGCGGTAGACCCCGTCGCTGCGGCGCAAGGGCAGTGCGCCCTGCCACTCTTCGCTGGTTTCGAGCGTCTGCAGGCAATCGTGGAAGGCAACGCCGCCTTCCGAATCCAGAAGATCCCCGACGCCGCGCCCGATCAGATCCTCGGAGCGGTAACCGAGCGTCTCGGCCGTGAACGCATTCAACGAGGTAAGCTGTCCCTGCATGGAACAGGTGAAGACAAACCCCAGCGAGTTTACGACAACCTTCCGATAACGGGCTTCGCTAGACAGGAGCGCCTTTTCCATCTTGCGCTGGTCGGTCACATCCTGGCCGCTCACGATCAGGTACTGAATCTCGGAGTTTGGTCCCTTCAGTGGCCGGATGGTCCAACTGACCCGGCGGAGATTTTTGGCGGGGTCGCCAGCAATCCGCCAGGCGGTTTCGTGCGGGCCCGAGACCTGTCCAGCAGCCGCACCGCGTAGTTTATCCGAGACCCAGGAGCGATCCTGGACCTCCAGAACTTCTTCAACAAACGGCCGGCCCACTGCGTCGGCCAGGCTGAGCCCGGTCAACTGAACGCAAGAATGGTTCAGGCGCACCATCCTGCCCGCGGTGTCCAGAACAGCCACCAGGGCGGGAATCGAGTCCAGGGTGGCGGCTACAAAGCAGCGCTCGATGGCCAGGGCGCGTTCGGTTCTTTGCCGTGCCCTCAGCGACTGCTCCTGGGCCCGGACGCGGGCGTAGAGTTCGAGGCGCGTCACGATCTGCCGCCCAATCACCTCCAGCAGCGTCAGGTGCTCGCGCTGGAAACGGTCCGGCTCCGTGGCCAGGATCGCGATGGTTCCCACCACCTCTTTCATACTGGTGATCAGGGGAGTTCCCGCGTAGGAGCGGCAGGGCTTGCTGTTGGCCAGCTCAATTCCGTCGGGAGGAAAGCGCGTGTCCTGGGCGGCGTCGCGGATCAGCAGCGGCTTACCCGTTTCCAACACCCACTGACAGGCCGTGGTGTTGCGCGGCTGCTCGGTTGCCTGGAAGCCGTGCCGCGACTTGAAGCAGAGCCGGCTGAAGTCCATCCAGCCAACGTAGGCGTAGTCCGCAGAGCTCAAGATGGCGGCCAGTTCGGTCAGCTCATCCAGAGCGGGGTCTGGATTGCGGTCGAAAACGTCGAAATCGGACCGCGAAACCATGATTCTGCGTTCTCCTGGTGGCTGGCTCTGTGCTGCGAACATAGAAAACACACCCGAAGATGAGTATCGGACAAATAAAGGGATTTGACCCTTGCACAAAGGGGCCAGAGCGGGGCGGAAAAAACTACCACCTAAGTAACCCCAAGTCAGGGCGCACACGTGGCTTGGGGTTACTCAACGTATTAAGTGCTTACTCACGCTCAGGGTAAGCTACCTTTGAGCAAAGCATCGCGCCAGTCAGTTCCCGGCAGGCAGCTTGCAGCAATCCCCGGCTTCTGCCGGTTCGTTGGCGCCCGCGTCCAGAACCACTTTCCAGTTCCCGTCGGCCTGTTTGCGCCAGACGGTAATGTAGCGGCCGGTCGTCGTCACCGGATTTCCATTTGCGTCCTTGCTGTGGCCCTCGTAGTGTCCCCAGGTGTAGCCCATATCGCCCGAGGGGCTCATCAGGGCATCGGTCGGGGTCCAGGTCAGCTGGTAGGCCTTGGGCGACCAGTTGGCCGACTTGGCAATGGCCACGGACCCCACCAGCGGCGCCGCTCCGTTGCCCAGAGCCACGCCATCCTCGGCGAACCAGGCGGCAAACCCCGCGCCGCCCCGTGCGAGAACGTCCTTGGCAAACCTGGCTTCCAGGTCGAAGAGCAGCACTTTGCCCGGCTTTACTGTCGGATCGGTCAACGGATTCGGCGCGGCCTGTTTGGCATCGTCCGGAAGCGCCAACTGGCCCCAGCCCAACCCCGGCACTGTCATCGCTCCGGCCAGCGCCGCGCAACACAGCAATCTTCTCCACTTTTGAGTCACGTTCACTCGTCCTCCTGCAATCGACAACGCTCCAGCAAGCCCATCGTACAACGAAGGCTTGCAGGAGCGAGACAGCGGCTTCCAGTCGCAGAAAACCAGCGGGCAGACCAGCAAGCTCAGCCATGCGTACTTGTTGCGAGCGGCGAGGGATTGTGGGGCTTGCTATTTCGCGGAGGATTTCCTTGGGAGCGGAGCTTTGGCCGTGCGGGGCTTCGGCGCTGTTTCTCCCAGTGCGAGCGCCACCAGCGTGCGCGTGGCGTCTTCCAGGCGTTCCCAGTCCCGTTCCTCGTCCAGTTGCAGCCCGTTGTATACGCCCACCGTCTTCTTGCGCAGGATCAGGTAGGTATGTCCCGCGGCCAGGAGGCTGGCGATGGCCGCGACATCGACCATTCCCACTCCGCTCAGCAATTGGAGGGTTTTGGCGCTTTCTTCTTCCCGATAGCGAGCCAGCGTGTCGGTCAATTCATTTCGTTCCATCAGCTCCCAGCGCATGATCTCCTGGGTCAGGGGGCGGCGGCGCAGGGCCCGTTCAAACTCGATGAGCAGCGCGGCCGCCAACTCCGCCTCGTTTTTTGGCTTGCTCCTCCGTACCGCGGCCATGATCTCAGCGGAGGACGGCCAGAAATCGCCCTCCGCCGCATAGGCTTTCAATAAGTCTTCCATCCCGCCGAAGTAGCGGTAGATGAGCACCTTGTCGACCCCTGCCTCACGGGCAATCGCGTTGATGCCCAAGTCGCGGAAACCGTCGCGCGCCAGCAGTTTGCCTACCGCCGCCAGAATTGAAGCCCGTGTCTTCTCCCGGTTCTTTTCCATTTCGCCTTACTGATTCTTTCTCAACAACGGTTTAGTTCGTCGCGGATCTGCGGTTCGCAGCCTATCCGATACGGTACAGCATCGGGTCGCGTGTTCTGTGTCAATGCCAAGCTCGAGGCCGATGTGTGGCTGCATTCATGCGACGGGGTAACTCGCAGCGATCCATCGAGACTTCGGTCCTTCGCGCTGCCGGCTACCAGATGAAGCCGAGCTTCACCGATCCTTCAGGCACAAAGACCGACTGCTTGTAGATTTTGCCGGCGACGGGGATGTTGCGATCGCCGGAAACGGCGAAGTGGCCGGCGGCCCAGGGATTCAGATAGAAGTGCCGGGAAAACTGCCAGACATAGCCGCCGCCCACGGTCAGCATGGTGTTGTTGTAGTGGGCATATTCGGTGGCACCGTCGCGGCGGATGCGATTCCGCCACTGTTCCACGCCGCCACCGACCCAGAGCCCCTGCAGTTGATACCTTTTGCAGCCGACGAACCGGTCAGCTAGCAAGGCATACGCATCGGTGCTCTTGTCGCGGAAACCGTCGCTGACCATGAAGGACGGAATGTCGCTTCTGGCCGCAACGGCGCGCACTTTCCAGCCTTCCCGGGCGGCGAACAGGGAACCGTAGTAGCCGCTGCTGGCGAAGGGGAGTGCGTCGACTTCCGTTCCCACGCGCCAGGCTTTGGCTTCACTCGAATTGGGTTCGGTGGCGGCGGCCCGCGTGGCGCCAAAGATGGCTGCGGCGGTTGCCAGCAAAAGGGCGATGCTTCGTATCGAACAGGTCATAAGGATCTCTACCTCTCCATGGTGGCCTCTCGTGTCACCATGTAGTGACAGTATGTCACCTGTAGGTGACAAGTCAAGCGATTCTCTCCGATTCATTGCGAATTTGCGAGGGGCCTCTTCGTGGAGGAAGGCGAAGGTCTGTTTACCGAGTGCATCGTGAGGCATCGGAGTTGAAGCGCGGTTCAAGCGTTGCGTTGCGCCGACTGGCAAGGTCGCGGTGCGCAACCGACGCGTTGGTATACTGCTGGCTTGCCGAATTCTCTGGCAGATCCGGGTTGCGAACGGATCTGGCTGCGGAAGGCGCAGGAGATCCGCGCTCCTGAAGTCAAACGATCGCGGCTGTTTCGTGCTTAAAGAACTTGAGATGGAGCTGAAGATGAAGAGTGCAAGAGCTTTCGCGATGTATTCAAGTCGCGCTGTGATCCTGTGCGTTGCGCTGCTTGCCACCGCGACGGTCTTTACCACCTCCGCCGCTGCGCAGGTGGAGTATGTGGATCCCACCATCGGCAATGTCGGGGTTCTGTTGGTGCCGACTCGTCCGACTGTCTATCTGCCCAACAGTATGGTGCGCATGTATCCGATGCGCGCGGACGCCCTGGACGACCAGATCGAGTCTTTCCCGTTGACCATCAACTCGCATCGAAGTCAGGAGTTGTTCAGCATCATGCCGGGCGACGGCACGCAAGCCGCCTATGATCAGGAAAAGACCACGCCGTATTACTACTCCACGCGCTTCGACGAGTCGTTGATTCGCACTGAGTTTTCACCGACCGAGCGCTGCGGCTATTTCCACTTCACCTTTCCGGATGGGAAGGCGCGTGTCGTGCTGACCAACCGGCTCGCCGGCGATCTGGTGGCGCAGGGAAGCGTTGTCAGTGGTGAGGAACGATTTGACGGCATGAAGGCTTATGTCTACGGCGAGTTCAGTGCGCCGATGACTTATAAGGCTGATAACTCCGGAGAAGGGAAGCGAGTTATCGCCTCGGGGCAGGGAACCGCAACGCTTGACTTCCGCTATGGAATCTCTTTCATCAGCGTGGAGCAGGCCAAGAAGAATCTGCGACACGAGATTCCAGCCTGGGGCTTGGAGACGATCAAGCAAGCCGCCAAGGCGCGCTGGAATCAGACGCTGGGCCGCATCGCCGTCGAGGGCGGCACGGAAGCGCAGCGCCGGGTCTTCTACACCGCGCTCTATCGCAGCTCCGAGCGCATGATCAACATTACCGAAGACGGACACTATTACAGCAACTTCGACCACAAGGTCCACGAGGATGCGCGTCCGTTCTATGTGGATAACTGGCTGTGGGATACATTCCGCGCCCTGGAGCCACTGCAAACACTGCTCAATCCGGAGATGGAAGCGGACAAGATCGAGTCTTATGTCCGCATGTATCAGCAATCCGGCATCATGCCCACCTTTACTATGGTTACCGGCCCCTACGCCTGCATGAATGGCAATCACTCGGCGCCGTGGTTTGCGGATGCATGGTTCAAGGGCGTGCGGAACTTCGATGTGCAGACGGCCTTCGAAGGCATTCGCAAAAGATCGCTTGAAACGACGATGCTTCCATGGAGCCTGGCGCCGCGCGGTCCGCTCGACGAGTTTTACACGGCCCATGGCTATATGCCGGCTCTGCGCCCTGGAGAGAAGGAGACGGTTCCGGGAGTGGCTCCGTTTGAGAAACGCCAGCCTGTTCCTGTAACTCTGGAAAACAGCTTCGACGATTGGAATGTCGCCCAGCTTGCCCGCGCACTGAATAAGTCCGGCGACGAGAAGTTATTCCTCGGGCGCGCCGCGAATTACAAGAATCTTTTCCGCGCCGACAAGGGACTTATGTGGCCGAAGGACTCGGACGGCAAGTGGATCGAACCGATGGACCCCAAGTTCGACGGCGGCATGGGCGGCCGGGATTATTACGACGAGAACAACGGCTACACCTACACCTGGGACGTGATGCACGACTTCAACGGCCTGATCGCGATGATGGGCGGGACGAAGAAGGCGGAAGCGAACCTGGACCAGCTTTTCCGCGAGCCATTGGGCCGCTCGAAGTATGAGTTTCAGGCCAAGTTCCCCGATTCCACCTCGATGGCCGGCCAGTTTTCGATGGGCAATGAACCCAGCCTCGCCATCCCCTACATCTATAACCGCATGGGCGCGCCGTGGAAGACGCAGAAGCGTGTCCGCATGTTGCTCGAGTCCTTCTTTCCCGATACCCTGCAGGGCATTCCGGGCGACGAGGACGGCGGCGGCATGAGCGCCTTTGTGGTTTTCTCAATGATGGGCTTCTATCCCGTCACGCCGGGAATCCCGACCTACGACGTGGGCAGCCCGGTCTTCGACAAGATCACGATTCACCTCAGGAACGGCAAGGACTTCACCATCGTGGCCAGCAACAACTCCCATGAAAACAAGTACGTACAGAGCATTCGCCTGAACGGGCAGCCGCTGAACCAGGTCTGGTTCCGGCACGCCGAGATCGCCAACGGCGGGCGGCTGGAACTGACCATGGGCGACACGCCGAATACCTCGCTGGGTGCGGACCCTTCCAGTTTCCCGCCGGCCTCGATTTCGGTTCACCCGGAGGATTACGCGAAGTAGGGCGCGCCTTCAAACTCAATCCGAACCAAACCTCGCCGTTGCCCGTCCATCTGGGCAGCGATGAGTTTTGTGGCATTGGTATACTGTTGGCTGGCAAAGTGGTACGTGCGGCCCCGGCGTCAAAGGGGCTTTTTTCTTGGGAGCCCGGCACGGATGCGGGAGAAGGAATTCTATGGGAACACTGCTTGAGACCATCCATTCGCCCGCCGACCTGAAATGCCTGAACGTCGTGCAGATGGCCGAACTGGCAGCGGAGATCCGCGAATTCCTGATCCAGACGCTCTCCAAGACCGGCGGCCACCTGGGACCAAATCTTGGAGTTGTCGAACTGACGCTGGCTCTCCACTACGTCTTCAACACCCCCGACGATAAGCTGCTCTTCGACGTGAGCCACCAGTCCTATATTCACAAGATCCTTACCGGGCGGCTGGACCGCTTCGACACCATTCGCCAGCCCGGCGGGCTGAACGGCTTTATGCTGCGCACCGAAAGCGAGCACGATTGCTACGGAGCCGGCCACGCCGGAACCGCTCTTTCGGCCGCCCTGGGAATGGCCGTGGCCCGCGATCTGGCCGGCGGCAACGAAAACGTGATCGCGGTTGCCGGAGACGCCGCCTTTACCAACGGCATCTCGTTTGAAGCGCTGAACAACATCGCCGAGCAGACCAAGCGGATGATCATCGTGCTGAACGACAACGAGTGGTCCATCGACCGCAATGTGGGCGCCATCGCGCGCTACTTTCACAGAATCGTGACCAACGAGCGCTACCGGAACTTCCACGATTCGGCGACGCGGCTGGTGGAGCGCTTCGGCGGCAAGGCGGCGGTGACGGCGATGCGCCGCGCCGAAGAGGCCGCCAAGGGCATGTTGTGGCCCTCGCTGCTCTTCGAGGAGTTCGGGCTGCAATACTTTGGCCCCATCGACGGGCACAATCTGCCGCTGCTGATTGAGACTTTCAAGTTTCTCAAGAGCCTGGATCACCCCGTACTGCTGCATGTGTTGACGCAGAAGGGGCGCGGCTACCAGCCGGCGCTGGACAAGCAGAAGAAGTTCCACGGCCTGGGGCCTTACGATCCGGAGACCGGCATGACGGAGCCGGCCGGACTGCCGTCTTACTCTGAAGTTTTTGCCAACACGCTCACCGAACTGGCGGGCAAGGACGAGCGCATTGTGGCCATCACCGCCGCCATGCCTTCGGGGACCGGGCTCGATCTTTTCCGGCCGCATTTTCCCAAGCGTTACTTCGACGTGGGCATCGCCGAGGAACATGCGGTGATTTTTGCCGCGGGCATGGCTACGCGCGGTTTTCGGCCGGTTTGCGCCATCTATTCCACTTTTTTGCAGCGCGCCTTCGACCCCATCGTCCATGACGTCTGTCTGCAAAAGCTCCCGGTTCTCTTCTGCATGGACCGCGCCGGCCTTTCCGGCGACGACGGCCCCACCCATCATGGCTTGTTCGACATTGCCTATCTGCGCAGCGTACCGGGGATCTTGCTGATGGCGCCCAAGGACGAAGACGAGCTGGCCGACATGATGAAAACCGCCTTCGACCAGCCCGGACCCGCGGCCATCCGCTATCCGCGTGGCGCCGTGGTGGGCGTGGGACGCAAGAAGGAGCCACAGGCTCTGCCCATTGGCAAGGCGGAAATTCTCAAGGACGGCTCGGACGTTGCGATTCTCGGCCTGGGGACGATGATGCCGCTGGCCGCGGAATTGGCTGCACGGCTGGAGCGCGACGGCTACTCGGCCGCGCTCATCAATCCGCGCTTCGTCAAGCCCTTGGACCGCGAGATGATCGAGAGCTACGCAGGTCACGTCAGCGCTTTCGTCACCTTTGAGGACCATGTGAAGATGGGAGGATTCGGCACCGCGGTGGTCGAAGCCCTGGACGAACTCGGCAGCGCGGTTCCGGTGGTCCGCATCGGCTGGCCCGACAACTTCATCGAGCACGGCAAGATTGCCGATCTGCGCGCCAAGCACGGCCTCAGCGTGGATGCGGCCCAGGCCCAGGTTCTGCCTTTGCTCGCCCACCGGCGGCGTCCCACGCTGGTTGCCAGCTAGGAGCATTCCGCGCTCCGGCTTCGACCCCTAAAATGGTCTTCGTTTGTCGTCGTAGATGCCAGGGCAATCGCACTTGGATTTTTGCCTGAGGGATAAGTGGAACAGGCTTTCGATACGAGTCCAAATGCGATTGCCCTGTCGTAGATGCTCCCTTTCATCGTTTTGCCGAAAGCCATGTGCGACAATCCTCAGAAGACCGATTTATCTATGCGAGCTTTTCGTAGTTTTCTACTAGGCGCCGGCGTGTCGGTTCTGGCCGTACTTCTGGCCTGGCCGCAAACTCCACCCTCGATTCCGCTGGTCCTTGCCGGCGGAACGGTGGTGGATGTGACGGCCTGGGGCCGCTCGGCCAAGGATCTTCCGGATGCCATCGTGGTGGTGCGCGACGGGCGGGTGATTGAGGTCGGCTCCCGCATGGCCGTTCCCATCCCCAAGGGCGCGCGTGTCATCGACTGCACCGGCAAGTTCCTGATCCCAGGCCTGATCGATGGCTTTGCCGGCATGAATTCACAGGGCCAGGCCAACGCCAACCTCTATATGGGCGTGACCACCGTGGTGGCCGTCAGCGACAGTCTCCGGGGTATGGCGGATGTGAATGCTGTGCCCAGCCCGCACCTCTATCTGGTGGATTCGATTGGCACCACCGACAACTGGAGCCTGCTGGCCAAGCGCCCCGAGTGGGCCATGAAGCTCCGTGAGGGCACACGCCCCGCCGAACTTAGCCCCGAAGAGACCGCCCGCCAGCTCAGCGACACGGCTCGTCTGGGCACGCGAGCCGTATTTCTGGGGCGCGACCTGACCGCCGCGAGCACGCAGTGGATCGTTGCCCACGCCCGCCAGATGGGCCTGGCCACTTACGGCGAGTTTGTCTCCACACCCTACAAGGTGGGCGTCGACGCCGGGGTGGACGTGCTGGTCCACATGGGCCGCTACGAGTTGGGCGTCATCCCGGACGAACTGCAGCGCCCACTGGCCGACGATTCGCAGGGAACTGCCGCATCGACGGCCTACGACTACGCCGAACGGCTGCCGCCTACCGATCAGCATCTGCATGGCTACGCCCGCTTTCTGGCCGCGCACCACGCCGCGCTGATGCCCACCTTCAGCCTCTATTTCGCGCGCTTGCCCGGCCATCGCAACTTGTGGAAGGAGCCCGCTGCCCGGCTGTTGGACCCCAGTCGCATCTACCAGCCGACGGATCGCGCCACCGGCGAGATGGTCTACTCCCTGCAGCCCTGGACCCGCCGCCTGCCTCCCGTCTCGCAGCGCTGGATGCTGGACAGCCAGCGAAAGAAGGCCGATCTATCCGCAATGCGTCTCTGGCGGATCAACCAGGTGCTGTTTTCCGCTTATCCACACTACCTGGCGGCTTCGGGTGCGCCCGCCCTTTCCTCTTTGCCGGGAATTTCCTTGCACACCGAGCTGGAAATGCTGGTCCGGTTGGGTCTGTCGCCGCGCGAGGCGCTGGCCGCGGCCACCAATAACTACTCACTGCAGTTTGGCTGGAACGAAATCGGCCAGATTGCCCCCGGCCGCCATGGCGACATCCTGGTCCTCGACGGCGACCCGACAGAGAACATCTGGAACGCCCGCCGTATTTCGACGCTCATCATGGATGGAAACGTGATCGACCGCGAAGGGTTGCTGAACCACGCGAGGAAGTAGGACTGCTTCTTACGCCCGCCGCGCTGCTTGCCGCGCCGCAGCCGCCAGAATCTCCGGTAGCCTCTGCTGGCGATGGGCAAACTGTGCTGCCAATTGTCGCAGGACCAGCAAGCCTCCGATCTGGCCGATCAGGCCGTAGGGCAGGGCAAACTCGATCTCGTCCGACACCAGAGTGCCTTCCACTCCCTCCCGCACTTCGGCCTCAATCCCGTGCCGATGGCGGAAGGCGGCGAACGGTCCGCGCGCCTGCTCGTCCATGAAGTGGCTGTTCCACTTGAAATCGATCACCCGCGCCAGCCAGCTCACCCGTGGGCCGAAGCGCAAGGGACGAAAGCTGATGAGAATTTCGGAACCTGTGCCCGCCGCAATGCTCAAGAAGCGCCGCGCCGGATCCTGCGCCACTGGGCGCACCGGAGGCGGCTCGATGCGCACGTCCTCGATTCGCATTTGCAGCCGGGGAGGCATCAAGTGGGGCAGATTCTGCGGATTGGCGAAGAAGGCGAAGACCAGTTCAACCGGAAAGGGAATCCACTGGCGTGTTTCAAAGCGTTGAGCCATGGCTCTGATGGTAACCCCAGCCCCGGCGGCATTCTCGGGCTCCGGCCGAGCAGAATCGCCGCTCATCGTTTAACGTAAAGAGAGGCAGGTGCATTGCGGGGATTTCCCCGGCAGATCATGATCAGATCCCCATTCCGGCTCTTTTCGAAGCCCCACAGCCACAATACCTGGCTCATCCTCATTGCCGCCTTCAAGCTGGCGCAGGCGCTGGTGTTCGTCATCATCGGCGTGGGAGCCTTGCGGTTGTTGCATCAGGATGTCGGCGATGTGCTGGCCCGAATGGCCGACCACATGCGCTTCAACCCCGAGTCCCGCTTCGTCAACTTCATCCTGGACAAGGCTTCCCTGGTGGACGACCGCCTTTTGCGCCGCATCGGGGCCGTCGTCTTCATCTATGCCGCTCTCGATTTGACCGAGGGCATTGGCCTTTATCTTGAAAAAGTTTGGGCGGAATACCTGACCCTGGCCATCACAGCTTCTTTCCTGCCCTTGGAGATCTTCGAGCTTTCCCGCCGCATTACGGTGGTTCGGGTGGCTTTGCTGGCCGTCAACGCCCTGGTCTTCTTCTATTTGCTCAAACTGGTCGCCAGCCGGGGAAAGCGCATGGGGATTCCCCCGGCGATACCGCCAGTGGCGCTGCCTGCGGAGGATGGAACGGCCCCAGGGAAGTTGCCGGAAGCATAGGAAGGCTCTGTCTTCGCTTTTTGTTCACCTATAAATCATCTTCCCGATCTTGTATAGAGGCAAGAGATGGGAGTGAGCCATAGTAGTAAACACTAGATATTGTGGTGAAATAGCAAACATCCACAATTAGATGGTCTTTCGATGAGTCAGGTTACCTAAGTCCGCACTACATGTATTTTCACTTTCGTTCCCACAAGTTTCTGCGCTATGATTGCCCATAACGGTGGAGCAAAAGGGAGTGGAGTGGAGAGGAAGTAAAGATTTGTGCCCCTCCAGAGAAAGATTACTCCCGTTTCTCTCCGCGCAGTAGAGTCCGGTGAAGGTTTTGGCGGGGGGAATCAGCCAAGGCAATCAAACCGGAACGGCAAGAGGCGCAATCATGTTTCGCGGAAACCATCCGGCGAAGATCGATGAGAAAGGGAGACTGAAGCTGCCCTCTGCTTTTAAGCAGTTGATGGACGCTGCCAACGTCACCCAGTTCTACATCACCTCGACCGATGGCAAGAGCGCGGAGATCTGGCCTTTGCCGGAGTGGGAAAAGCGGGAACAGCAACTGGCCGAGTTCAGCACGCTGGATGATGCCGTGCAGAAGTACATCACCCTGACCAGCTATTACGGGCAGCAGGTGGAGTTGGATTCGCAGGCGCGGCTGCTTTTGCCGCAGATCCTGCGCGCGGCGGCCAAGCTGGACGCGGAAGTGGCGGTATTCGGCAAGATGACCTACCTGGAAGTACAGAACAGGGAAGTTTTCGAGCAGACCTTGCCGGCCAACGAATTGACGGCGGAGGATCGCAAGGCCATGGCCTCTATCCTCAGCCGGCGGAGTTGAACACCAAACCCCCCAGGGGGAGCGCATGACGAAATCGACGGAACGCCATGTGCCGGTTCTTTTTGAGGAAGCGATCGAACTTCTCCGGGTACGCCCCGGAGCCACGGTGGTGGACTGCACGCTCGGTTTTGCAGGTCATTCGGCAGGCATCGCCAAATTGCTTGGGCCCGAGGGGCATCTGATCGGTTTCGACCGGGACTCCGAAGCGCTGGCGCTGGCCAAGGAACGGCTGGACCAGGTTTGCGAAGAGTTGGGCAGTCAGGCGCCGAAAGTGACGCTGGTGGGCGAGGCCTTCAGTTCAGTCGCCGAGCATGTGCAGCCGGCCTCGGTGGATGGCCTTCTGGCCGACTTCGGCGTCAGCAGCATGCAACTGGACGAGGCACGGAGAGGATTCAGTTTTATGGCCGACGGACCACTCGATATGCGCATGGATACGCGCTCGGGAGTGACGGCCGAACAAGTGGTGAATGAGGAAAACGAGCACGAGCTCGCCAACCTCATTTACGAGTACGGAGAGGAAAGGAGGTCGCGGAGAATCGCCAGAGCCATTGTTCGCGGGCGGCCGATTGCGACGACTGGGCAGTTAGCCCATATCGTCGCTCAAGCCGCCCCGACAATGAAAAATGAGCACATTCATCCGGCAACCAGGACCTTTCAAGCTCTTCGTATTTATGTAAATCGCGAGTTGGACGAGATCAGCGCCCTGATGGAGGCCGCACCGCAGTTGCTCAAGCCCTCCGGACGGCTGGCCGTCATCAGCTTTCATTCATTGGAAGATCGCATTGTGAAAGACAGCCTGCGGGAAGGCGCAAAAAACGGAATCTGGGAGATTCTGACCAGGAAGCCAGTCACCGCAAGCGAAGAAGAAACAGGCCGCAACCCCCGCTCTAGAAGCGCAAAACTCAGAGCGGCGGAAAGACAGGGATCAGAGAACAGGGATCAGGGTTCAGGGAATCGGAAGTACAGGCAGGGAAAAAGAAGCTAACCGCTAGTGTAATGAACCTGAAGTTCGCAGCTTAACCTGAGGCCCGGTTGCTATGCGGAAAGCATTGAAAATGCAGATCCTTCGCTACGCTCAGGATGACAGACGTGATGGGGCGAGCTAAGGGAGACGGGCCACTAGAAGCGAACAGCTGGAGAGGGAACCATGGCGGCATGCAGCACAACCTATTTCGAAGCAGGCCGCGGTTTTGCGGCGAGAGCGGCTGAGCACAACATCGAGCTGCTGGCGCAGCAATCCCTGCGCCGGCGTGGTGTGCGCACACCGGAGTTCTACTTTAGCCGGCACTTCGACAATTCCCGTCTGGTCAAGGCGCCCGATCCGGCGCGGGTCCGCGAGATGCGCCTCTTCTCCGCGGCTATCACCATTCTTTTCTCGCTGATCATGGTTTATGGCTTGCAGCACTTCAGCGCCATCGAGAACGGCTATCGCGTGGAGAGCGAGAAGCAGCTTCGCGACCAGTTGCGCGAGGAGAATCGGCAGCTTCGTCTTTCCGAGGCGCAGCTTTCGCAGCCGGGACGCATCGATAAAATGGCCCGCGATCTGGGTCTTGCCGAGCCGCAGCCGGGCCAGGTGGTCCATTCCGCCGACCACGTCGATACCTCCGCTCCGGCCCTGGCGCAGGCCGCTCCGCCCGCTTCCGGGGTCCAGGCGCAATAATTAAAGACGGCGCTGTTTTTTTCTCCCGGAGCAATTCGTAATGCCGTCCCCTCTTCGACCCAGCCGCAGTCGCACCAGCGCCACGCGCGTCCAGCCCTTCAAGCGGACGCGCTTCTGGCTGGTTTGCCTGTTTTTTCTCGTTTGGGCATTGGTGATTTCTGGCCGGCTCTTCTGGATTGAAGTGGTGCGCCACAAGGAGTTCGAGGAGCGCGCCCAGAAGCAGCAGCAGCGCACCTTCGAGGTGGCTCCCCGGCGCGGCGTTCTTTACGACCGCAACCTGCGCGAACTGGCCATGACCGTGCAGGTGGACTCGATTTACGCTGTTCCCACGGAAATTGACGACAAAAAGGCCGCCGCCCAGATGCTGGCTGCCGCCGTCCACACCGATCCCGGCGATAACCTGACAGCCGAAGATCAGATCGCCGCCCGCCTGGCCAAGAACAACAGCTTTGCCTGGATTGCCCGCCGCGTCACGTCGGAAGTGGCCGCTCGCGTGAAAGCTCTGCCTCTGAAGGGAATTTACTTCCAAAAGGAGTTCCAGCGCTTCTATCCCGATAACGAAATTGCAGCGCAGGTGCTGGGATATGTGGGCATCGACGATAACGGCCTGGGCGGCCTGGAACAGAAGTTCGAGCCCCAGTTGCACGGCGTCTCCGGGCGCGTTTACACCGCCATGGACGCGCGTCGCCACGTGACCGGCTCCAGCGAACGCGAGCCGGAGCCGGGCCAGAACCTGGTTCTCACGCTGGACGAAAACATACAGTTCCTGGCCGAGCGCGCCCTGGACCATGCCATGGAGAAGACGCAGGCCGCCAACGGTACTGTCGTTATCCAGGACGTGCATACCGGCCAGATTCTGGCTCTCGCCATCCGGCCCACCTTCAATCCCAATCTCTTCCGTCACACGACGCCCGACCTTCTGCGCAACCACGCTGTCAGCGACGTCTACGAACCGGGTTCCGTCTTCAAGCTGGTCACCTACGCTGCGGCGCTCGATCAACATGCGGTTACGCCGGACGACATCGTGGACTGCCAAGGCAGTGTCATCACCGTTGCCGGCCGCGTCATTCACGACGACAAAGGCGATCACTTCGGACGCCTCACGATCCATGAGGCGCTGGAGCACTCCAGCAACGTGGGAGCCATCAAGGTGGCGCTCAAAGTGGGCCAGGACCGCTTTTACCAGTACGCCCGCGACTTCGGCTTCGGCTCGCGCACAGGGGCAGAGCTGCCCGGCGAGACACGCGGCCTGTTGCGACCCGTCGCCAAGTGGGGACCGTCTTCCATCGCCTCCATTGCGATGGGCCAGGAGGTGGGCGTCACTCCGCTGCAAATGGTATCGATGGTCTCCACCATCGCCAACGGCGGCGTCTACCTACCGCCCCACGTGCTGATGCCCGGACAGGTGGATGGCACGGCTCCCAACCAGCGAATGGCCGCACCCAAAGCGGTTCCCTTCAAGCCCGGCGGCGAACTGCCCAATCCCTTGCCTATCGGCGCGCACCGCGTTCTTTCCACGCTCACTGCGGCCCAGATGCGCAAGATGATGGAGGGCGTGGTCCTTTACGGCACCGGCCGCTCGGCACAGCTCAACGGCTACTCTTCCGGCGGCAAAACCGGGACCGCGCAGAAGATCGATCCGGCGACGCATCTCTACTCAAAGACCATGCATGTGGCCTCCTTTGCCGGGATCGCTCCGATCAACAATCCGGTGATCGCCGTGGCCGTGATCATGGACAATCCCAAGGGCGCTTACTACGGCGCCTCGGTCTCCGCCCCGGTCTTTGCCGAGGTGGCGCAGCAGGTCCTGGAGTATCTCGGCGTCTCTCATGACATCGACCTGCGCACGCCGCGCGCGCAAGCGAAGTCGGAGCAGCGCCTGGCCGAGGATGACGCTCCCGAGCACGTCGGTGACATGAGCGCTCTCTACGCCGCCGCCAACGACCTGCCCACCGACGACCCGTGGCGCGCCTCCTCCGCTCAGCCGGCCACCGCCAGTCAGCCGAACGCGCAGACCTCTTCCGCGGCCTCGAAGGCCAATGCGAAAGCCCAGGCCAATTCCGGAATCAGGCAAGCGGTCGCTGTTCCCGCTGGTGCGCAAAAGGGTGGAGGGTCGCAGGGCGGGCAAAAGCAGCCCCAGCAGTTGGCCGCGGAAGTGACGATCTCCTCAGCCAAGCGGCTGCGCGTTCCATCGCTCATCGGCCTGCCGGTGCGCAAAGTTATCGAGCAAGCCGCCGCCGCCGGCCTCGAAGTCCAGATCAAAGGAAATGGCACCGTCCGCGAACAGGCACCGGCTGCCGGCACCGCGGTCGATCCCGGAACGAAGATTGTGGTTCGTTGCGGCCGGTAAGGCGCGCAATGAACCTCGAAAGTCCGTTTGTGGTTGGGTTTCGATGGTTCTTCGCTGGATAATGGACATCGCAGAGGAGGAGCAACCATGTTGCATCGGCACCTGAACCATCAGGAATACACGCTTGCGGCCGTCGACGATGTCATCGATCGCGGCAAGCGCGAAGACTGGGCTCAACTGCGCCGGGTTGCTCTCGGAGACCGCGACCTTATGGAGAAGATTCTTCGCGTCGCGCTCGCACACACCGCGGATCCCTACGCGCAGCGGTACCACTTCTGGAGGCAATATGCCGAACAGCATCTCAAGGATTCCTGAGTGGTTGCAGGCTCTTTCTGCGGCCGGTAAGGCGCTCGACAGCGAAAGAAACTACAATCGAACACGAGATGAATTGGAAAGAACTAGCTGAAGAGATTACCGCGGTCGGCGCGACCGGCCAATCCGACGAGCCCGTTACCGGCGTCGAATACGACTCCCGCCGTGTCCGCCCAGGCTCTGTCTTTGTCGCCATGAAGGGCGGCTCGACCGACGGGAACCGCTACATCGAGAAAGCCATCAAGGCAGGCGCGCTGGGCATCGTCACCGATTCCTCGCCGACCTTCGACCACCTGCTCGTCTATGAGGCCGGGTTGCCGGTTCTTGAGGTAGAACACGGCCGCCGCGCGCTGGCCCAGGCCTCGGCCTGCTTCTTCGGCCATCCCGAGCGGCAGCTCGCCGCTACCGGCATCACCGGAACCAACGGCAAGACCACCACCGCATTTCTCATCGAGGCGCTACTTAACGCCGCCGCCCGCACCTCGGTTCTGGTCGGCACCATCGAGTACCACGTCGCCGGAGAAGTTCGCCCCTCCGTCCACACCACACCGGAGTCGCGCGACCTCTTCGAGCTGATGGCTGAAGGCGTCAGCCGCGGAGCTACTGAGCTAGTCACTGAGGTCTCCAGTCACGCCCTCGACCAGGGCCGCGCCACTGGCGTCAAATTCGACGTCGCGGTCTTTACCAACCTGACCCGCGACCACCTCGACTATCACGGCACCATGCAGAAATACTTTGCCGCCAAGCGCCTGCTCTTTGACGGCACGCTCTATCCCGCGCCCCGCGTCGCCGTCCTCAATGCTCACGATCTGGGCAGCGAAGAGCTGGCCGTTGCGGCGCGCGAAGCTGGCGCTGAAGTGCGAACTTACGGCATGGGCCGGGGCGACTGGCGCACCGCAAACTACACACTTACACCCTCCGGAGCCGTCCTCGAACTCGAAACCCCGGCCGGCTCCGCCAAGGTGACATCCCGCTTGGCCGGTGAAGTGAACATTCTCAACCTGCTGGCCGCACTCACCGCAGCCCACGCCCGCGGCGTGGCTTTCGCCGACCTGATCGAGTTTGTTCCGCGCCTGCAGCCTGTTCCCGGCCGCTTTCAATCCGTCGATGCCGGCCAGCCTTTCAGCGTGGTCGTGGACTACGCCCACACCGACGACGCCCTGAACAATCTCACCGTCCTGGCACGCCAGATGACCGCCCGCTCCGGTGGCCGCGTGCTTACTCTCTTCGGCTGCGGCGGCGACCGCGACCGTACCAAGCGCCCCAAGATGGGTCTGGCCGCGGGCAAGGGAAGCGACTTTGTTGTTGCCACCAGTGACAATCCCCGCTCTGAAGATCCGCTGGCCATCCTGGCTGAAATCGAGCCGGGCCTCAAGGAGAGCGGCGTCCGTTACACCGTCGAGCCGAACCGCGCCGCCGCCATCCGCCTCGCGCTGCACGAGGCCAAGCCGGGCGACGTCGTCCTCATCGCCGGCAAGGGCCACGAGAAGGAGCAGATTCTGGCCGGCAGCACCATTCCTTTCGATGACGCCCAGGTTGCCCTTTCCGCGCTGGCCGAACTCGGGTATGGTGGAGTGCAATGAAACTTACATTGGCTGAAGCTGCCATCGGCGCCGGCGCGGTGCTGGAGGCGCCAACCAGCGTGCCCAATCCGGGTGCTCTGGTCGTCTCCGGCTACTCCATCGACTCGCGCACCGTTGCCCTCGGCGACCTTTTCTTTGCCGTCCGCGGCGATCGTCTGGACGGGCACGATTTTGTCGCAGCCGCCCTGGCGCGCGGGGCCGTGGCCGCCCTGGTTTCGCGGGAACGTGTTTCCACGCTGCCCGATGCCGCGCTGGCGGTTCCGCTGCTCATCGCTGAAGACCCCTTGCTCGCTTTACAGGCCCTAGCCGCACATGTCAGGCGCCAGTGGGGCCGTCGCGTCGTTGCCATCACCGGCTCGGCCGGCAAAACCACCACCAAGGAAGCCGTGGCCGCAGCCCTCGGCGCGAAGTTCCACGTCCTCAAGTCCCAGGGCAACCTGAACAACGGCTTTGGCCTGCCCCTGCAACTGCTGCGCCTGGAGCCGGAGCACGAGTTCGCGGTCATTGAGATGGGCATGAATCACTCCGGCGAAATCGCCACCCTGGCTCGCATCGCCGGCCCCGATTGGGGCGTGGTCACCAACGTCGGAACGGCCCACATTGAGAACTTTGCCGATGGTCAGGCCGGTATTGCCCGCGCCAAGCTGGAGTTGATCGACGCTTTGCCCGCCGGTGGCGTCGCTTTCCTCAACTGCAGCGACCCCTACGTCTCGCAATTTGGCCGCAATTTTCCCGGCCGGGTGGTCTATTTCGGCTCCGGCCCTTGCGCCAATCCACAGCTTCTTGAATCCAGTGAGGATCTTGCGGGACTACACGCTCGCTATCGCGCCGGGGAACGAGAAGTTCAAATCACCCTTCACTTGCTGGGCGCGCACAATGCGATGAACGCCCTGGCCGGCCTGGCCGTGGCCCTCGAGGCTGGCGTGGAGCTGGATGCCGCGGCCGCCGCTCTCCAGACGCTCACGGCTGCCGACAAGCGCGGCGAGATTTTTGAAGTCGACGGCGCTTCCATCCTCAACGACTGCTACAACTCCAACCCCGAGGCGCTGCGCTCCATGATTCGCACCCTGGCCGCGCGCCCCGCCGGCCGGCGCATCCTGGTTGCCGGAGAGATGCTGGAACTGGGCGAGCACAGTCCCGCGCTCCACGCTGCCTGCGGCAAGGCCGCCGCCGAAGCCGGTCTCGACCTGGTCGTCGGCGTACAGGGAAACGCCCAGCACCTGGCTGCTTCCGCCTGCACCGGTGGCGTCGGTGCGCTCTTTCTGCCTGATGCCGAAGCCGCCGGCCTCTGGCTCCAGCAGAATCTTCGGCCGGGCGACGTGGTTCTGGTCAAAGGCTCCCGCGGCGTCCACCTGGAGCGCGCGATTGAAGCGGTGAAGCAAGGGCATGAAGGGAAGCAGGGCAACCCAGCTACTGCAGCAGAACCACGTTCATGCTCCATGGATCCAGCGTAAGCATCAGCGGCAGGCTCTGCGAGCTGATCGTGGTGGTCGTGGGCGCGGCCCACACGTTGGTCTCCGACTGGTCGTAGATGTCCTTGCTGTAGGTCGTAATGGTGCCGCCCGCCGTCGTGCTCTGGCCGGAGAGCGTCACAACCGCCGTCTTGCTCAAGGTTTCGTTCAGGTTGAAGAGCACCAGCGCCGTACCGCCGGAGTGGGTAGCCGCATAGGCGCGTACATCCGTCGTATCTCCGGCCACCTTCGCGGTCAGCACTTTCTCCCCGTCCACGGCCACGTTGCTGAACAGCTGATACGCCCGCGCTGTGGGCAGCAGGGTTCCTGCCTCAACGGTGGTCGCGTTCTCGCAGCCGGATGTGGGTGTGCCGTCGGAGAAGACCATGTAGCCGCCGAAGTCCTGCAAGCCATAGAGCAAACTGGAGAAGTTGCCCCCGTTCTTGTCCGTGCAACCGCCGAAGCCGAGCCACCAGGTGGCGTACGAAATGCCCTCGTTCATCATTTCGCCCAGCACCTGGCCGGCATACAAGGCTTGGGTAATCGATGAGCTTTGCACCCCGGGCTTGTCGTAAACCGAGCCAATCTCGCCAATGAAAATAGGCGTGTTCTTCGGCTTATCGGCTGCCGCCAACTCCGTCTTGATGGTTTCGATTTTCGCAGTCAGCGCCTGCGCCGCCTGCTGCACCAGGTAGGTATCCTTCTCCTGGCCTGGCGCCTGCGCATAGAAGTGGTATTCGACAAAATCGTACTCCGCATCGGCCAGCACGATCGAATCCCACCCGGCAGTAGTGTTCCCAGAAGTGTCGCCGGCATTTACCGAGACGCCGACCTGTACATTCGGGTCGGCTGCCTTGATCTTTTGATAGTAGCCCTTCGTCGTTGCCGTCGCCGCGGCGTAGGTTGCCGCATCCCACTGCTTGGGGTGCAGGTCCGGTTCCCAGTTTCCGTAGTTCTCGTTGCCCACCGTAATGTGGCTCACATGCGCGCCGATGTCCAGCGCCTTGGCTGCCCAGGCGGCTGCTTCGTCTGGTTCGCCGGGGCCGTCGCACGTCGCGTTGGTGCTGTAATTCACCGCCAGCGCCACATCGAAATTTCCGGGAGTCACAAGGCCGCTGATTAAATTCTCAAAACTTGCATTGGTATTAGGCGTGCCGCCGCTGCACAGCTTGTTCGTCGCCCAGTGGTAATCGTTAGCCCAGGAGCCGCCCGGCCAGCGTATCGCTGTGATCCCTGCGGTCTGGAGCGCGGGCAAAATCGCCGAGAGGGTTGGGTCCACCCAGGCAGCCATATTCATTCCCAGAAGATGGCTGCTCACGGCTGCGCCCGCGCTCGACAGGTCCACCGTGACTGAGCTGGCTTCAACCACCGTGACCGCCGATGAGGTTCCCGTAGCGCTCAAGTAAATTGTGGAACTCGCCGCATCCGGCGTGTACGTAGCTGTCAGCGTGTCGCTGCCGGTGGCCAGCGAGCCGGCCGGAATATCGATACTGACGCTGCCATTACTCAAAGTTGTCGCCGCGGAGGTATAGCTGCCGCTGGTCACGATCACCGAGCCGGTGGGCGTCGGGTCGCCGCTGTCTCCGGTTACAGTCACAGGAACCGTCAGGTCCGCGAGCGTGGTGATGCTCGATGCGGAAGGCGTGACCGTTACCGTCGGCGTGAACTTGCCATAATTGGCGCTCACCGTGAGGTTGCCGCCGATCGCCACCGTGCAGGTGATGGCGGTCGCGCTTGTGCATCCGCTCCAGGAGCGGAAGGCAACGGTGCCCGAAGCAGAAGGAGCGGTCAGCGTGGCTGTGGTTCCGGCGTTGTAGGAGAGCGTGAAGCTTGTCGTTCCGCCCGTTGCGCTGAGGTTGTCGGCCGGAGTCGCGCCGATCGCTACGCCGCTGGCGGGATTGGTCGAGTTCACCGTGAGCGTGCAGACGGTGGGCGCGTAGGTGGCCGTGACCGCCGTATCGGCATTGATTGCTACCGTGCAGGTGACGGTACTGGCGCTCGCGCATCCGCTCCACGAGACAAAGGAATAGTTGCCCGATGTGGCCGGCGCGGTCAGCGTAACCGAAGTGCCCGCATTGTAGTTGCGCGTGAGAGTCGTTGTTCCGCCCGCTGCATTGTTGTTGTCTGCGGGACTTACACCGATGGCCACGCCGCTCGAAGGGGTTGCCGAGTTCACGGTGAGGGTGTAAGTGATGGGCGGCAGGTAGTTGGCCGTCACGGTGGTGTTGGCGTTCATCGTCACCGTGCAGAAGAGGGCGCTGGTGCTCGCGCATCCGCTCCAGGAGACGAAGGGGTTGCCTGCCGCCGTCGCCGGCGCGGTCAACGTAACGGCCGTTCCGCCATAGTAGGAGCGCGTAAAGCTCGTCGTTCCTCCTGTGGAGTTGCTATTGTCCGCGGGAGCCACCGCGATAGGTACGCCGCTGGCGGGCGAAGTCGAATCGATGGTCAACGTGTACGCCGGGGCGGTCACCGTCACCCAGGCCGTGCCCGTATTGCCGTTGTAGGTCGAGGCGCTGGCCGCGTCCGGCGTATACGCGCCAGTCAGCGTATCGCTGCCCTGGGGCAGGGAACCCGCAGCAAGATTGAAGCTTGCGCTTCCATTGGTCAGCGCCACGGCTGCGGAGGCATAGCTGCCGCTGGTCAGCTTGACCGTTCCGGTGGGTGTCGGCGTGCTGCTGAGGGCAACTGTCACCGTGAGCCCATTGATCACGGAGACGATCGCCGGAGACGGCGTGACGGTCACGGTCGGCGTGACTTTGAGCGAGGTCGCATAGTTGGCGGTGACGGCGGTATCGGCGTTCATCGTCACTGCACAGGTGTTGGTTGTTGCTTGCGTGCATCCGGTCCACGACTGGAAGAAATCGGTGCCTGAAGTGGCTGCCGCGGTCAGAGTCACGGAGCTTCCGGCAGTGTAGGAGCGCGTAAAAACCGTGGTTCCATCCGCGGCCTTGTTGTTGTCCGCGGGAGTGACGGCGATGGTTGCGCCGCTGGCGGGAGAAGTCGAGTTCACCGTGAGTATGTAGCTGGTCGGCGCGGATCTGGAAACACTTGAACTGCTGCCGCACCCGGCCAGCAGCATCAGGCAGCCCAACAATGCCCCAACAAGGGTGATTTTTGTTCGCATTCCCAGAACTACCTTTCGATTCGCTCGAATCCCGCCGGCTGCGTGCACTGCGCCCGCCCGGAGGCGGCCAGCGCAATTTGCGCATTGGCCACCTGCGGCGTCTTCCATTTGTTGCGAAGGATCATGGTATCAAGTGGCCATGGCGGCCGCGCACTGTACTTTTCGGCAATTGACAGAGCAGGGAACAGGGGGAAGCGGACAAGAAGCCGGGAATAAGCCCTAAACCCACTGCACGCTGAGCGGATTTCTGGGCGGCACCTTGCGATAGTGGTACTTGGGCTCTCCCAGCATCAGGCCGCCGTGTACGGTGTAGCCCTCGGGTATGGCCAATTCCTTCTGCAGCAGCGCATGAACGCCTGCCACGCGGGTCAGGTAGCCCGCCCAGCAAACGCCGAGACCGCAGGCCTCCGCGGCCAGTTCAAAATAGCTGAGGGCAATGGCGCAATCCTGCTTGCCCCATTCATACTCCGTGGGCGTGCAGGCCACCACGACCGCGGGTGCGCTGCGCAGAAGGAAGTCGTATCCGTTCTCCCATTGCTCCAGCATGGCGGGGCGAACGCCCGCCGCCCGCATGTAGTTCATCGTCTCCTCGGCCAGTGCGTGGACCCGGTCGCGACCCTCGACCACAATCCAGTGCAGCTTTTGCGAGTTGGAAGCGGTGGGGGCGCGTCGCGCCACATCGAGCAGCGCCTCCAGGGTTTTCCTGGCAACGGGCTCTCTCTTGAACTCCCGTACCGAGCGGCGGCTGATCAGAAAACTGTCGATCGACGCGGACGAAGGCGGATTCTTCATAGCGGTCAGGAGAGGCTCGTTGGGAAGGCCCAGGTGGTTCAGGGCGTCGCAGGTGCAGACGGCAACACAGTGGCCGCAGAGAATGCAACTGCTCTCCGGAACTTCCTCGGGAAATCCTTCCTCATTGAAGGCAAGGGTCCTCGAAGGGCAAACCTCAACGCATAATCCGTCTTTCTTGCACAAATTCGTATCGATGACAATCTGACTCACTGCAGGCACTCTCCCTTGCTTCAATCTATGAATTGCAAAATAACTCAGGCCACAGTCTACTCCCGGTGGAAACTCGGGTAAGCAGTACGAACGTCACCAGGGGGGCGCTTCCAGAGGGAGAGGAACTGAGAGTTCGTGGGCCAATGACCGCGGAGGGGAGTTAACTGGAAACGGGTAGCTGATAGCTGTTAACTGGTAGCTGTCAGCTTCTTCTCCGGCCACGGGTCTTTGAGCAGCGAGCATAGTCCCAGGTCGTTGCCGTAGCGCTCGACTTCCACTTCGGCCATGCGGATGGGGCTCGCCATCCCGCGGAAGGCGGGAACTGCGTCGGAGCCCATGATTTGCGGGGAGACGAAGAGGTGGATGCGGTCCACCATGCCGCCGGCCAGCAGAGCCGTGTTCAGCCGCGTGCCGGTTTCGGTCAGCAGGGTCAATATGCCTTCGTCGCCAAGCTTGTTCAGAACTTTTGCCAGCGGGACGCGGCCGGCCTCGGCGGGCAGCACTTCCACGCGCACGCCGCGGCTGGTCAGTTCATGAATGCGGGCCTCGTTGTTGGAGACGGTGAAGACGACCAGGTCGTTCTGGACACTGTTGACCATCTTGCAGTCGAGGGGCATGCGCAGGGCCGAATCGAGAACGATGCGCAGAAGGGGACGGCGGCGGCGCAGGCCGCTGCGGTCGGTCAGCATAGGGTCGTCGGCCAGAACCGTATCCACGCCCACCGCAACAGCGTCCGCCTGCCAGCGCAGGGGCTGCACGGCGGCGCGTGCGGCTTCCGAGGTGATCCAGTAAGGCTCGCGTATCTGGTGCACTCCGGCGGGCGGAGCGATGCGGCCGTCGAGCGTCATGGCCACCTTCATGAGGACCAGCGGACGGCGGTGCTGGCTCCAGCGGGCAAAGCCTTCGTTCAGCCTGCGCGCCTCGGCCTCGCAGACGCCCTCGGCCGTCTCAACTCCCGCCGCGCGCAACGTCTCAAGGCCGTGACCGGCAACAGCGGGGTTGGGATCGATGGTGGCAGCTACGACGCGGCCCAAACCGGCGGCAATCAGTGCCTGAGTGCAGGGGCCGGTGCGGCCGGTGTGGTTACAGGGCTCGAGGGTGACGTAGGCAGTGCCGCCTTTGAGCCGCTCTCCGGCGTGCTGCGCGGCGATTTTGAGCGCTGCCACTTCGGCGTGGTCCAGCAGGTCGTACTCGTGCCAGCCTTCGCCGACCACCTGGTCGGCACGGTCCAGAATCACGCAGCCGACCGCGGGGTTGGGCGAAGTGACGGCAATGCCGCGCTGGGCCAGTTCAAGCGCCCGGTGCATCCAGTAATTGTCTTGTTCGGAAGGATTCATGGGAGAGCCACCGGTAGACGAAGGAACCTTGCAGTTTACATCGTTCGCAGTTCAGACTCAGCATCCCGGCCCGGTCCGCGGACTTATCCCAGCAGCGAATCCACAAATTCCGTCGGCGAAAACTCCAGCAGGTCGCCCATTTGCTCGCCCACGCCGGCATACCGCACCGGCAGATTGAGTTCACGCGCAATGGCCACGGCGATGCCGCCCTTGGCCGTTCCATCCAGCTTGGTGAGGATGATGCCGGTGACGCCGGCGGCCTGGGTGAAGAGACGTGCCTGCTGCAGGCCGTTCTGCCCGGTGGTTGCATCCATCACCAGCAGGACTTCGTGGGGCGCGCCGGGGATCAGGCGTGCTGCGGTGCGGCGCATCTTGTCCAGCTCGTCCATCAGGCCGGACTTGGTGTGCAGCCTCCCAGCGGTGTCCACAATCAGCTCGTCGATCTGGCGGCTTTTGGCTGCTGCAATGGCGTCGTAAAGAACGGCTGCCGGGTCGCCGCCTTGCCGGGTCTTGATCATCTCCACGCCGGAACGGGAGGCCCAGACTTCCAACTGCTCGATGGCCGCGGCCCGAAACGTATCTGCTGCGCACAGGAGCACGGTGCGATTTTGTGCGCGGAACCAGGCAGCCAGTTTGCCGGCCGAGGTGGTTTTTCCGGTACCGTTGACACCCACCAGAAACGTGACCTTGGGCGGCGCTTCGACGGCCGGAACGGGCACGCGCGGCGCTTCCAGAATGGCGCGGATCTGCTCCTTGAGCAGTTCCCGCAGTTCCTCGCCGCCTTCAATCGCTTGCCGTCGTGCGCGGTCGCGCAGTGCTTCCAGAATGGCCGTGGTCGTGTCCACGCCCAGGTCGCTGGTCAGCAGAGCGGTTTCCAGGTCCTCAAGCGTGCCCTCGTCCACCGTGCGCGTGGCCGCGACAATGGTCTCGATCTTTGCCGTCAGCGACTCGCGGGTGCGGGTGACGGCCTGCTTCATTCGCGAGAAAAAGCCGGACTTCGGCTCTGCCTCGGAATCGGGCGTGGGCGCGGGAGCTGCCGGGGTATCTTTCTTGCCGCCAAAAAACTTCATGATTGAGTGATCCAGCTTTGAGTCTAGAGCATGAGGCGGGGCGGACGGCGGCGGCCGGAGGCGGAAGTGCGCTCCGGCCCCTCATCTCAGTTCAGGAACATGGTTCGGTAAAGCGTGTCGCGCTGCACAGGCTTGAAGCCGGCGTCGCGAATAATGCGCCGCAGCTCTTCTTCGGTGGTGCAGTTGCTGGTTCCGGCGGCTCGCACCACGTTCTCCTCCAGCATCACCGAGCCCACGTCGTTACCGCCGAAGTGGAGGCCAAGCTCCAGCACTTTGAGGCCTTGCGTGACCCAACTGGCTTGCACGTTCTCAATGTTGTCCAGATAGAGCCGCGCAATGGCCAGCACCTTCAGGTATTCCACTGAGGTGGCTTCTTCCCATCCATTGCCGCCCAGCGCCGTGTGCCCCGGCTGGAAGCTCCAGGGGATAAAAGCCGTGAAGCCGCCGGTTTCTTCCTGCAGCCGCCGCACCACTTCGAAGTGGTTGATGCGCTGTTCGTAGGTCTCGCCCACGCCGAACATCATGGTGGCCGTGGTCCTCATGCCCAACTTGTGGGCGGCGCGATGCACGCTGACCCAGTCCTCGGTGCTGCACTTGATGCGCGCAATGCGATGCCGCACGTCGTCGTCCAGAATCTCTGCGCCGCCGCCGGGGATCGAGTCCAAACCCGCGGCGCGGAGCCGGATCAGCGTCTCCTTAAGGGGCAGGCCGGAATACTTGGCAATGGCCAGTACCTCCGAAGCCGTCAGGCAGTGCAGCCAGACCTGGGGAAAGCGCTGCTTGATGCCGCTGAAGAGCCGCTCGAACCAGTCGATTTTGAGATCAGGGTGAATGCCGCCCTGCATCAGGACGCCGGTGCCGCCCATCTCCACGGTTTCGGCGATCTTCTCGTAGATCTTCTCGAACTCGAGGATATAGCCCTCTTCCGACCGCGGCCCCTTCAGCGGCCGGTAAAAGGCGCAGAAGGTGCAGTACTCGGTACAGAAGTTGGTGTAGTTGATGTTGCGATCGATGATGTAGGTGACCACGCCCTCGGGGTGCAAACGGCGGCGCACGTCGTCGGCCTCGAAACCCAGGCCGATCAGATCGGGGGAGCGGAAGTAGTCGAGAGCCTGTTGGCGAGTCAGCGGCATACTGCGATTCTAACCAAAATGGAGTCGGTAAGGGGAAATTGGCCGCTTTTGGGAGACGGAAGAGCTCAACTTCTGGTCAGCGACCGGAGGCGAACTGCCTCTTCCGGCCAGCGGGCAGCCAATTCGGCATAGCTCGCATTCCGGTAGTCCTCGAAGTCGAAGCCGGGGGTGACGGTGCAGCCCAGCAGGGCCACCTGTCCGCTGCCCACCAGGCGGGTCCCCTGCCAAACCCCTGCCGGAACATGCAATTGAACGTGCTGTCCCGCCGCCAGATCCGGCCCCAGCGTGAAAACCGCCGAGCTACCGTCAGGGTAAAGCTGGAGCATTTCCACCGGATCGCCCAGGTAGAAGTGGAACAACTCGTCGGACAAGAGAACGTGCATCTCGGAGAAGGTCCCAGGCTCCAGCAGGTAGTAGATCGCCGTACCGGCGGGCCGCACGCCGCGCTGCAGGTTGATGGTGTTGGCGGAGGTGTAGGTGCGGCGGAAGCTGCCTCCCTCCACCGGGTGCGGTTCGAGCTTCAGCAGTGCCTTGATTTGGTCGGCGGTCACGTTCCCGATCTTAGCAGCCGGAAAACGGTAAAATAGAGCCATGAACGTGCAAGTCTACGCCACGCGCTGGTGCCGCGACTGCCGGGCGGCCAAGCAGTTTCTCGACGAACATGGCATCGAGTACACCGAGATCGATGTGGACCGCGATGCGGCCGCATCGGCTGAAGTCTTGCGCCACGTGGGCAAGCGGGCCGTCCCGCAACTGGTGATTGACGGCGAGTGGTTTCAGCCCTACAAGCCGGGGCGGGGGCTGCTCTACGACGAGTTGTATCAGAAGCTGGGGATTCCGCAGGCGTAAGTTGAGCTTCTCAGTCTTCTCGCCTTGGACGCCCAATCTTGAGGCGCACATCTATTGTCATGTTTTGCGAAGGAGAATTCCCTTGATCGACCGCTATACACGCCCCGCGATGGGCCGTATCTGGACCGAAGAAAACAAATATAGCTGCTGGCTGCGGGTGGAAACTGCCGCGAGCACAGTGCTGGCCGAGGACGGCGTGATTCCCGCGGCCGCGGCCGAGGCCATTGCCGCCAAGAGCGCCTTCAGCGTGGAGCGCATTCACGATATTGAGGCGGAAGTGAAGCACGACGTGATCGCCTTCACCACCGCGGTCTCCGAGAGCCTGAATGCGCAAGGGTTGGCGGCAGAGTCGCGCTGGCTGCATTACGGACTCACCTCGAACGACATAGTCGACACCGCGCAGGCGCTCCAGATTGCCGAGGCATCGGGGCTGATTCGCTGCGAAATTCTGAACTTTCTCACCGTGCTCAAGCGACGCGCCATCGAGTTCAAGCACACCCCCACGATCGGCCGTACTCACGGCATCCATGCCGAACCCACCACCTTCGGCCTCAAACTCCTCAACTGGTACGCGGAGATGGAACGCAATCTGGCGCGCTTCGACGCAGCGGCCGAGGGAATGCGCGTCGGCAAGCTCTCCGGCGCGGTCGGCACCTTTGGCCACCTCAAGCCCGAGCACGAAGAGAAAATCTGCAACCGCCTCGGCCTCAAGCCCGCGCCCGTCGCCACCCAGGTGATTCAGCGCGACCGCCACGCGGCCTACATCTCCACGCTGGCCATTCTGGGCGGCACTCTGGACAAGATTGCCGTCGAGGTGCGCCACCTGCAGCGGACCGAAGTGCGCGAGGCGCAGGAGTTCTTCAGCGAAAAGCAGAAGGGTTCTTCCGCCATGCCCCACAAGAAAAATCCCATTACCAGCGAACAGATCAGCGGCCTCGCTCGCGTCTTGCGCGGCAATGCCCAGGCCGCCTTTGAAGATATGGCTCTCTGGCACGAGCGCGACATCTCCCACTCATCGGTGGAGCGTATCATCTTCCCGGATTCGACCATTCTGGCCGATTATCTGCTGGCCAAGACTGCGGATCTGATCGACCGCCTGCTGGTCTACCCCGCGCGGATGAAGAAGAATCTCGAAAGCACGGGCGGCTTGATCTTCAGCGGCCAGTTGCTGCTGGATCTGGCCGAGGCCGGCATGTTGCGCGAGGACGCCTATCGCCTGGTGCAGGGCCACGCCATGCGGGCCTGGAAAGAGGACCTGATCTTCCGCGACGAAGTGGCCAAGGATGCCTCGATCACCAAGCTTCTGAGCCCGGAAAAGCTAGCCCGCACGTTTGACTACATGCGCCAGTTAGGCAATGTGGACGCCATCTACGAGCGGGTGCTGGGCGAATAGCGCGTTTTTTCGCGCATTAGGCGCAATGTTTATTAGCCCCGCGCTTCAGCGCTTTCAATTACCCACAATTTCAGCCCCCATGAGGACACCCAGTTGAATATCTACAAGGCGTGTTAAGCCTGTCCAGATCGTTTCGTTGCCAGGGGGAGGGTCCGACTCAAAAGCGTCTTCGCGTGTGAGCCCAACAGCATGCGTGAATCACATCCTTGTTGCCGATTGCACGATCGAATGGCCAGCGCACCGAAGCGCCGCTATACTTCGCGCAACTTGACTCTTACGGCTCCCAGTCGCCGTGCGCAACGAGATAGCCGGTCAGGTTGGCCTGCTTCAGAATCTCAGCCACCGCCGCGTGATCGATGTGCCGGGCTATGGGTTGCGGCATGTTGGACACGATATAAGCGCCGATAGCCAGCACCGCGGTGTCGGCATGGAAGGTGAGCTCGTCGATCTTGTCGAAGGTGTCGCTGGATTTGTGATGGATGTCCTGATAGTGGGCCATGTCGACCCAAAGATCCAGGGCGGGAATGCCGTGCAGGTAGAAAGGTCCGTGATCGGTGTCGAAGGTGGCTTCGAGCGAGGTGGCGGTGGCGCCGAATGGGGCGAGATACGCTTTCTCGATGGGGGCCAGGGCATCGGCGAGATCCTGACGGCCGGCCACCTTCCAGCCCTTGGGATGGCCGACGCCGTTGTCGGAGTTGAGCACGGCGACGCAACGGTCGAGCTCACCGGCGTGCTGGCGGACGTAGTTGCGCGAGCCGAGGATGCCGGGCTCCTCGCCGTTGAAAAGGATGAAGCGGATGGAGCGCAGGGGGCGGCTGGGAAGCGCGGCGATGACGCGGGCCGAGTCGAGCACCATGGCCACGCCAGTGCCGTTGTCCTGGGCGCCGGTGGCCAGATCCCACGTGTCGAGATGGCCACTGACCACGATCCACTCGCCGTTGTTCGATGTGCCATGCAGTTCGGCAACGACGTTGTGGACAGTAGCCGGGCCGCCGATGGTGTTCTGCATGGCGGCGTGCAGGCGCACGGGGCCATGATCGAGCAGGCGGCGGATGAGCAGCGCATCTTCCATGCCGAGTTCGGCCATGGGCAGAGGCTGAATGATGCCGTCGCCGTTGTCGACATCGGTCCAGTCGCCGAGAACGTTGTTGGGCACGGCGTCGGGAAGGATGAGCAGAGGCACGCCGAGCGAGCGGAAACGCTGATAGGCGGCCTTGAGGTCGGCATAGGTCTGATTGAAGCCGGCGGCAAAGGTCTTGTTGGTATCGAGCAGGACGATGTGGCCACGAATGGCATCGGCGCGTGCGTCGAGCGCCTTGGGCGCGAGATCGGTGACGATCACGACCTCACCCTCAACGCCGCCCGGCGGCGTGGAGGGCGCCCAGCCGACCGATTGCAGATGGAGCGCGCGATGCAGGGGCGCGACAAGTTCAGCCGATGAGGCGCCGCGCTGCCAGGTGCTGGGAATGGTGAAGGACTCCTGGCGCACATCGTCGATGCCGTAGGAGCGGAACTGGGCGGCGGCCCAGTTGGCCGCGTCGTCGTAGCCTTGAGTCGCAGCGAGGCGCGCGCCGAAGGTGTCGGCCATGTTCTCGAGCTGTGCCATGGAGTTGCCGGTGAAGACGCCGGCGACGATGGAGCGCACAGCGGCATCGCTAGCGGCGAGGCCGGACTGCGCGTGCGCGGGCAGGGATGCGGCCAACAGAGTGAGAGAGATCAGGAGAGCAGGTTTCATTTGTCAACTCCGCTTTCAACGAGGATGGGAGCGGCTTCAACCGCGCCTGAATCTGTGTCCGGCGCGCGACGGGTGCGGCGGGTCCAGACGAAGAAGGCGATGCCCACGGCGACGGAGACGGCCGTGGCCTTCACGCTGGTCCAGTTGCTGCGCGGAATGGTGAGGAAGCCGACGAAGATGAGCAGCCAGAGGACGGCGAGCGTGCTGAGCCAGCGCGGCACCAGGGGCTTGCTGTGTCCATCGGCCGTGGGAACGGAGGCGTTGCGGCCGACCAGAGCGGAGATGGCGATGAGGGCGTAGGTGAGATAGCCGGCCAGCACGGAGACGGCCGTGATGACGGCTTCAAGCCGGGCCCAGATGGTGAATGCGGCGGCGATGGCGGTGGAGATCCAGATGGCGTTGACGGGCGTGGAGTCGCGATTGAGCGCGCCGAGCCAGCGCGAGCCGGGCAACTGGCGGTCGCGGGCCATGGCCCAGACCATGCGGGCGACAGCGGTGAGATTGGCAAGGGCGCATGCGTAGATGGCGATGGCAACCATGATCATGACGCCGGCGATGGCCCAGTTGGGGAAGTAGGCGCTCATGATGAAGAAGAGCGGCGAGGGATGGGCGATGGTGGAGTCGAGCGAAGGCATGGCCAGGGTGAAACCGACGAGCACAAGGAAGCCGACCAGCACGCTGACGAGTTCGGCGCCGAGGATGGCGATGGGCACAATGCGCTCGGGCAGGTGAGTTTCTTCGGCAAGATTGGCCGCGCCTTCGAAACCAGTGAGCGTCCAGGCCGCCATGAGCGAGGCGGAAACGAAGGCGGCAAAATAGGGCATGCCCGAGGGCTGATGCGGATGGACGAAGAGGAAGCTGACCGAATGCACGTGCCGCGCAAGGGCAAACCAGAGCAGAGCGATGCCGACCGCGACGGTGCCGACCACTTCGGCGATCACTGAGACATCGTTGATGCGCGCGGCGACCTTGACGCCGAGGTGGTTGACGACGGCGATCGATAGCATGACGGCGACCGTGGCCAGAGCCAGTTGCGTGCTGCTCAAGGCAAAGCCCAGATAGCCGGAGAGGGTGGTGGCCAGGGCCAGGCAGACCGCGGGCATGCCGGAGAGAAACTGCACCAGCATGAGCCAGCCGGCCCACCATCCAATCTGCTTGCCGGCAAGCTGCCGAGTCCACTGGTAGGCGTAGCCGGAGAGCGGAATACTGCGCGAGAGGTAGGCCATCACGCCGGCCACTAGCGCTTGGCCCGCGCCGACGATCAGCCAGGTCCAGACGAACATGGGACCCGCCGCCTGCAGGCCGGTGCCGTAGTTGGCGAAGAGGCCGGTGGTTACGGAGATGATGGAGAAGCTGAGCGCGAAGCTCGAGAACAGTCCGAGTCCGCGCTTCGGCTCGATCTTGTGCGCCGGGGATGACGTCATGGGCAGTGCTCCCTCAAAGGCGGTTCCGGTTCGCCGATCGTATCTGTGCGCAGCCACGGGGCGGGATTGCAAGTCTGGGCACAGGTTTTGCCACCGCATGTGTGCTCTGAATCTGCTCTAGATCCTCGACCTCTAGATCTTGTGCTACCCCACCCTTTCCGCGGTGAGACTGTGGAAAGGATGGGGCACCGAGATGTCAGAGACCGAGTGTGGTGTTTCTGAGGCTCTTTGAAAAACAACCGCAGATCCTTCGACTCACCACCTCGAGGCTGAAGAGAACGCCCGGGGCCCCCGTTCGCTCAGGATGACAGCCCATTAGTTGAGCGAACTTCGGACTCTGGAGACTAGGACATTCCACAACGTGCAAAGAGCTGGTCGAGAAGCACGATGGCCTGCTCCATTTCGACGCGCGAGATTTCGAGCGAAGGCGCGAGGGTGAAGACGTTCTTGTAATAGCCGCCGATGTCGAGCACGAGGCCGTAGTTCTTGCCGCCGAAGACGAGATCGCCCTTGAGGCCCTCCTGCGCGATGTTGTGCGTCATCTTGGGATCGGGGGTGATGCCGTCGTCCGTGCAGACCTCGAGGCGGAGGGCCATTCCAAGGCCGCCGACTTCACCGATGCATTTCGGATACTTGCTCTGGAGTTGCTGGAGCAGCTTGAGGAAGTAGGCGCCTTCGACGGGAACGCGCTCTTCGTAGTTGGAGTCCTCCATCAGCTTGAGGGCTTCCAGAGCAACCGCGGTGCCGAGCGGGTTGGAGGCGAAGGTGGAGTGGGTCATGCCGGCGGGGAAGATCTCAGGATTGATCAGCTCCTCGCGCGCCCAGAGGCCGGCGATGGGATTGAGGCCGTTGGTCAGCGCCTTGCCGAAGACGATGATGTCGGGCGTGATGCCGAAGTGCTCGATGCCCCAGAACTTGCCGGTGCGATAGAAGCCCATCTGAATCTCGTCGTCGACAAAAAGGATCTTGTGTTGATCGAGAGTTTCCTTCAGGCGCGCGTAATAGCCCTGCGGCGGAACGATGTAGCCGCCGGTGCCCTGCACGCTCTCGGCAAAGAAGGCGCTGAACTCGGATTCATTCGCCTTGGGATCCCAGTAAGAGGCGTACTCGGTGTCGAAGTTGTGAGCGAACTGCTGGTGGCAGTAGAGGTCGCAGGTGTCGGGCTTTTTATCGTACTTGCAGCGGAAGCAGTAAGGGTAATAGGCAAAATGGGCGCGCTCGCCGAAGTGATTGTAGGGGCGGCGATAACGATAGCTCGAGGTGATGGAGGTGGCGCCGAGGGTGCGGCCGTGGTAGCTGCCCTGGAAGGCGAAGTTCAGGTTGCGTCCGGTGGCGTTGCGCACCACCTTGATGGCGTCCTCGATAGCCTGCGAACCGCCGACGTTGTAGTGGACGCGGCCTTTGACGCCGAAGGTCTTCTCGCAATACTGCGAGATGCGCGTGGACAGTTCGATCTTTTCCTTGTGCAGGTACTGACAGGCGAGTTGGGGCAGCTTGTCGATCTGCTTTTTGAGCGCATCGTTGAGGCGCTTGTTCTTGTAGCCGAAATTCACGGCCGAGTACCACATCTGCAGATCGAGATAGGGCGTTCCTTTCTCGTCGAACAGATAGCTGCCATCGCAGTCGGAGAAGATCTTGGGCGGGTTGTAGTAGTGCACTGTGTCGCCGAACGAGCAGTATTTGCTGTCGAGTTCGAGCAACTGCTGCGTGCTGAGAGTTGCGGAATCCGTGGGTGTGGCCATTGTCATGCTCCTTGTTCTGCCGCCATGGACGCGTAGACGCTATCGAGCGCAGTCCAGAGCGAGCCGTACAATTGCGCCCGGTCGCCCAGGGCGCTGAAACGAATGGTGGGAACGTCACGATGGATGCGATGCACCACCTTGTGAACCGTTCCGAGGAGAAGATTTGGGTCGCCCTTGGTGAGGCCGCCGTTGAGGACGACCAGCTGAGGATCGAGGGTGGCGATCATGTTGGCCACGGCGACGCCGAGGACAGTAAATACCTCGTCGACGATCTTGGCGGCAAGCGGGTTGCCGCGGCGCATGGCAGCAAAGACGCGGCGTGAATCACGGTCGTCGAGTTCGGTGGTTTTGGCCGAGCGCTTGAGCAGGCCGGCCAGGCGAGCCTGTTCGGCGACGCCGATGCCGGAAGCGAAAGACTCGACGTTGCCTGTTTCGCTGAAGTCCTCGTTCCAGCGCCGCCAGTCGACGTTCATCAGATAAATTTCGCCGGCCGAACCGGTACGCCCGCGATAGATCTTGTGGTCGATAAAGATGCCGGAACCGATGCCGGTGCCGACGGCCACAAAAACGAAGTTGCCGATGTCGACGGCGGCGCCTTGCCAGTACTCGCCGACCGCGGCCATGTTGCAGTCGTTGTCGAGCAGCACGGGCACACCAAAGCGCTGGCTCAGGACCTCGCCCATGGCGACCTTGCCCCAGCCTTCGAGGTTATTGGCGCTGATGAGCAGTCCGGTTTCGGGATGCACGGCGCTGGGCACGCCCAGGGCGATGGCCTTCAGCGCACCGCCCGCGCAATAGGTTTCGCGCAACTCCTGCATGCGCGTCATGACCTGCTCCAGCGCCGCTTCCGGCGACTGCGAGGCGGCGTGATCGCGGTGGGTGGCGACGGTGTTGCCCGCCAGATCGGCCACCATATAGCGCGTGTTGGTGGCGCCCATGTCGAGTGCTATAACGCGCGACTCGGTTTCCACGAAGCCAACGCGCTTGCCCTCGGCCGAAAAACGGACAATGCCGGCCTTCTCCAGCCGCTTGAGCCGGTGGAGGTATTCGCCTTCCTCGATTCCTTTTCGTGCCAGAGTAGCGGTGCCGACCGGTTGCCGGTGCCGCGTAATTTGCATCAGTAAACATTGATCGGTGGTGTCAAGCGCCATGAATGCCTTCGTTCCGAGCGGCGGACAACATGCACGTTGGGCGTAACATCGCCCCAACGCCGCGGAAGACTCGTTCCGCGAAGCAGTAAGTGTACCGCCGGCCCTGATTCATCGTGCAGCCCCGATTCATCCGCAAAAAGTGAAAGAAACGGATGCACACAAACCTCCGTTATCCGCCGGAAGACTGACTCGATGCGAATGGTTCGAAGGTTGAAGGCTGCAACAGTGATCAAGTTGGGTGCTAAATATGGCAGCACCGAAGCGAAGGGGTTCCTTGGCAAAATAGTACCCAGCCCGAGGCGGCTTGGCAAGAGCAATTTCGCGTCGGAGGTGACCGCGGAACAGATTGAGAGAGCAAATGGGATGTTTCCTTATGGCTTCTTTATGGGAAGTGATTAACTCTGTCCACAGCATGGATGAATCTTTGCGAGATCATGCAGCCGTACAGATCCAGAACGGCGCCCCCGGTTAGGATTCTATCCAAACGCATCAGGGCACGAAAAAGTCGGCGACGCACGTGAGCGATCCGTCTTCGCCCAACCACCTGGCAGTCAAAGAGCCGTTGCAGCCATCGCTCGAGGAGAGACTCGCTCCACGGGAATGGGTGCGGACTGCGTGCTCTTGTCACCATCAGGAGGCTCCGATGCGTTCTTCTCCCAGTTCTCTGCAATTTTCGGCTCGATACATTCTGCTCTGTTGTCGCGTCTGTACGATTGCCCTGCTGGCGGCGATCGCAGCCGCAATGCCGGCTGGTCTGATCGCGCAATCTACCTTCGGCTCTATCCTGGGCTCTGTCTCGGATTCCTCGGGCAGCGTCGTAGCGGACGCCGCGGTGACCTTATCGAACGTCAACACCGGGGCCACGCGTACAGCGGTAACTAACGCCAGCGGAACGTACACCTTCTCCAACGTGGATGCGGGCAAGTACACCGTGCGCATCGCGATGAAAGGCTTCGAGGCCGCGTACTTCCCCAATGTGCAACTGCTTTCGCGCGAGGCAGTGCGCGTGGACGCGACCTTGGTTGTCGGTTCGGTCTCAGACACGATCTCGGTGCAAGCGTCGCAGGAGGCTGTGATCAACACCGAGCAGTCGAGCGTTTCGTCGGTGGAGGACTCGGCGCAACTGCAGAACCTTCCGCTGGCCATCTACGCACATTCGCAGGGCTCGACCAGCCCGCTGACAACCATTACCACGCAGCCGCAGGTGCAGGTGGACGATAGCGGCAACTTCTCGGTGGCGGGCACCAAGCCGGCGCTGATGTCCTATACGCTGGACGGCATCAGCAGCATCAACGTGGAGTTCAGCGGTCCGCTGTCGGAGATGTTCCCGTCGTTCGGATCGATCGCCGAAATGCGCATCAGCGCGGTGAACAACAATGCCGAGTACAGCGGCGTGGCCGACGTGACAACCACCTCGCGCGCCGGATCGAACAGAATTCATGGAAGCGTTTTTGAAAACCATGAGAACACCGCTCTTAATGCCGGCGATCCGTTTACGGGTCTGACACCGAAGATCATCATGAACAACTTCGGGGGCGCCGTCGGCGGTCCGATGGTGGTGCCGCATCTGTTCAATGGTCACGACAAGCTGTTCTTCTTTGCCAGCTACGAGGGGTTGCGCCTGCCGCTGGAGACCCCGATGACTACCACCACGCCCACCAAGGAGATGCGCGCAGGCAATGTGTGCGCGTATTTGGCGATTGTCGGCGTCTCGAATATCTACAACTACGACGGCACGGAACTGGACTGCTCCGCGGTCCCGGTCAACAGCACTTCGGCCGCGATTATCCAGCGCCTCTATCCGCTGCCGAACGTGGGCAACGCGTCAACCTATCCGAACAACTACGCGGTCAACTTTCCCTCGCCGGTTGAATCGAATCAGGGCGATCTGCGGCTGGACTGGAACATCAGCTCCAGACAGAGCGCGTTTGCGCGCTTCAACTACAAGAACCGCCAGGTGACGGTAGCGCCCTCGCCCGACTGCCTGGGTTACTGCGCCACATCGAGCACGCCCATGCTGGGCGCCTTTCAGATGCCGCAGATCGACAGCGGTCTCACGGTCGCATATAACTTCATTTTTTCGCCACGGCTGATGAACGAATTCCGCGGCGGCTACACCATCATGCACACCTCGACGGACCAGAACGTCGACACGGCCAAGCTGCTTTCGGAGACCCAAATCACCGGTCTGCCGGACATCAACACCACCGCCGTGAGTACGCCGAATGTCGTCGTCTCCGGCCTGCTCAACACCGGCGGCAATGGCACCGCGGTCAAACGCGGACGCATCTACCAGTTTCTGGACAACCTGAGTTGGATGCCCAACCGGCACACCTTCAAATTCGGCGCCGACTACAAACTGATCTTCGATCACGACGATAACGTCTTCAGCAACTACCGCTCTGGCGATTTCTACTTCAACGGTTCCTCAAACGTGGGCGCGGGGATCGGCGATCCCTACACGCAGTTCCTACTCGGCTATCCGGATTCGAGTCAGTTGGGCGAGGTGAACGATCCGAACATGGACGGACGCGGCTCGTCCTGGGCCTTCTACGCACAGGACGACTGGAAGATTACGCCGCGGCTGACCATCAACGCGGGCCTCCGCTGGGAGGTACATCCGCCGATGCGCGAGGCGCACGGCAACTCGGCCACCTTCCAGACCGACTACACTTCTTCGACAGTGAACGGAGCGGTGGTTGTTCCCAATACCGCAGCCCTGAACTGGACCAATACCGACTTTGCAAAGAGCATTGCGCCCACACCAATCCTGACCTCGCAGCAGGCGCACATTCCGCGCGAGCTGCGTGTAACGGACAAGGCGGACTGGGGCCCGCGCGTAGGCTTTGCCTGGCGCATCGACGGCTCGGGCAAGACCGTGCTGCGCGGCGGATGGGGGCGCTTCATCGAGGTGCCGCTGGGCTACCAACTCAACTGCGGCTGGGCCGTCAGCGCCAGCTATATTCCCACCTTCGACCAGGACTACGACACGAACGGCAAGCCGATTCTCGCCTTCCCAAGCGCCTTTCCCGCCGACATCAGCCAGACCGGCTCGTCGAACTTCTATGAGGCCTATCCGATCACCTATCGCGACCCGAACGTGCAGCAGTGGAACCTGACCTTCGAGCGCGATCTGGGGCGCGCGACCGGCGTGCGGCTCTCGTACACGGGCAGCCACGGATCGAATCTGGAGACCTTCGTCGATCTGAACCAGGTCAAGCCGAACACGGCCGGCTACGCCGCGGTGGCCAGCAAGCGGCCCTACCCCGCCTGGCAGGTGGTGCAGAGCGTGGAGAATATGGGCGAGAGCAACTACAACGCGGCCACGGTGGACGTGAGCAAGCGCCTGTCGAACGGGCTGCAATTCGAGTCCAGCTATGTGTGGACGCGCGACCTGTCGAACGAGGGCGGCGCGGTGCCGAGCGGATTCGTATCGGCAGGCGGCAACTACGTCTCCAACCGCTTCCAACCAGGACTCGACTACGGAAGGGTTTCCTTCGATCGCGCGCACCGCTTTCTGACGACTTTTCTCTACAACCTGCCCTTCGGCAGGGAACAGAAATTCTTGGCCGACGGCAACGCGCTCTTGAACGGTTTGGTGGCCGGATGGCAGATGAGCGGCGTGGTGGTCATCCAGAGCGGCGCCTTCCTGACGCCCTACGAGGAGAGCACCGATCCGGCCGGCACCAATGTGGAGTCGGTGGTCGGTTATACCCGTGCCGACCGTGTGCGCGGCGTTTCGATGTACGAGCGCAAGGGCACGAATGTGGGCAGCGATCCGCTCTGGCTCAACAGCGCAGCCTTCTCCATCCCCGACGATAACATCGGACGGTTTGGAAACGCGGCGGTGGGCAGCGTGGTGGGACCGGGTACAAAGAACGTGGCGCTGGGCATGCTGAAGTCGATCAAACTGCTCCAGGGCGTGGAACTGGATCTGGGCATCCAGGCATCCAATCTGCTGAACCGGCGCAACTACGATGTGCCCAACATGCAGTTGGACTCAGGCGCCTTTGGGCAGATTTCGGCCTTGCAGTCGGCTGAGGGAACCGGACCGCGCACCGCACAGATCACCGGCCGCATCACTTTTTAATTCGTTTGCGGATGATCCGCAGTTCCTGGACCGCGCGTTTCGTCACCATGCGGTTCAGGATCTGCGGGCCTTTCTGGAGACCGGAAGAATCCGGGTGTTTGGTGGTGCGGAGCACTTCTCCGGCCCAAGGCCTTTTCGATGGGGTTCGGGTCGGGTGAGTAGGCGGCAAGTCGAGCACCTCCGCCGCGGCTTTTTCGATGAGCTGGCGAACCCCTGTGACCTTGTGCGAACTCAAGTTATCCATCACCGCCACGTCTCCAGGCCGCAGCGCTCGACGCCCTCCGGGAGCGCGGCGTCAAGTTCCGTTCCCACACCGAGCAGATTGACACCGAGACGCCGACAGGCCGGGCCATGTGGCAGATGATCGGCGTACTGCCCGAGTTGGAGCGCAGCCTAATCAGCGAACGGACCCGCGCCGGCGTAAAGGCCGCGCAGTGCCGAGGAGTGACATTTGGCCGCAAGGCGAAAATGACCCCGCAGCAGATTGCCCATGCCCGGAAGCTGGTTGACCAGGGCGAGGACCGGCAGAAGGTTGCAGTCCTTTTCAAAGTTGGACGGAAGACTTTATATCGGGCGCTTGCGGCGTGAGATACCGACAGCGAGAGTTCCACCTTATGGCGGAGTTGACGTTGTCGCCCTGGAGGACATCCTTGACAGTTACGTTGCCCCGGAATATAGTCGTTTATCGATATATCGATGAACGAGGACTTCATGCCAAGACGAAAACTCGATCCGCTCCCAGCGACAGCATTCCAGATTCTGCTCGCGCTCGCCGATGGCGACCTTCATGGCTATGGCATCATGCGACGCGTAGAAGAGCAGACAAATGGCCGTACGAGGCTCGGACCTGGAACCCTTTACGGTTCGATTCAGGCGATCCTGGAGGAGGGGTTCATTGAGGAAGTGGATCGGGGTCCTGACCAGGAGGGAGGCGACGAGCGACGTCGCTACTACCGATTGACCTCTTCAGGGCGCAAATTGGCCTGCTCCGAAGCAGATAGATTGGCGGATATGCTGCGCGCAGCCCGTGCCAGCAATATCTTCAGGGGGGAATATGTCTGAGAAAGTATTTGCCTTTCTTCTTTCTCTGCACCCACACGGCTTTCGCGAAAAGTACTTGCAAGAGGCGATGCTTCTTTATCGAGATCGCTACAGGTATGAAACAGGTTATATTCGCAGGGTGAGACTGTGGTGTGACCTGCTTGCTGATCTTGTGACCAGCCTCCCCAGAACGTGGCAAACTTCTTGGCCGGTTGTGGCCGTACCCTCGGAATCCCCTATCGCGAAAGGCCCTTCATTTCACTTACTTCACTCTGAACCGCTACGACCTACAGTGATTCTGGTTAGTGGAGTGTTTACACTTGGTGCAGCCTGTGCCTTCACATTTGTGCTGAATGCTGTGTTTCTTCACCCAATCCAGTCCCACACGATGTCGCCGATTGAGTCGGTGATGAATCAAGTCAATCAAACGGCATTGCCCGAGGTAGGAAACCGAGCTCTACCGATCGACTCGGTAGCCGGTTCCATCACCTCACTAGCGGTACAGACCGGCGCTCATGGAGAAGCGATAACTGCAGGAGTCGACGTCGTTCGTCCCCATGCAGGCAATGCGATTCGCAAAAAACAGGCTCAGAATCTCCCTCACGCGAGACGATCCAGGAACGCGGAACAGCGGCAGGTGATGCTCGAAAGTCACTTTCCGAAGGATAGACGGGAGATACTCACATCGAATGTAGGCTCTACTGTCCAAGCGGCAAAAAGTAGCTCATTGGGGTACGGTCAGCAATCCGAAAACGAAGGGCTGGCCCGGCCGACAGCTCGCGAAACTTATGTCCGTCTCCCTCTGGCCGAGGTTCAACATCTTTTCAGCGGCGATTGCGCGACAATTCGCGCGTCGCACGAGTTCCCGGGGCAGATCACAAATGCATTCGCAACCATCACGCATACCCAGCCATTTGCACTCGTCGATCCCGGTGCAGGATTCAATGTGACCGGCCGACGTCTTATGCTAGCGGGTCGCTGTCAAGACAGATGGTTCATTGAATACGAGCACGGCGGTGCAGCAAAGAGCGTTGCCCTGATGGTATTGAGGGCAAATCCGGATAAATCCGTCACGTTCATCTGGGGCAGACAACTCAAGAACAGCGCAGGGGACCTAGCGCAACTTCGTGCCGTACTGGCCAATTCGGCATTCTGGGACGGGCCCTACTCTTGGTAGGCATTGTCGTCGATCCACGTGTCGGTTCAAAGTTCTGGGGAGAGTGACCGGCCGCTCGCCAGGAACCATCCAGCAAATAGCTGGATCCGATTCTGCTGGCGCCGTCCCCGCTTGACCGTGGCTCAGCGGCTCTGTTCGCGGTTCCGATTCTGCCGGCGACGGACGCGCGCACAGCCACGGGGAGACCGCAGCACGGCAACATCACTGGTCGCCTGAAGCCAGGTACGACCATTTTGCAGGAGCAAGCCGAGATGACGGTAATAGAAAAGCAACTCATCAAGGATCTTGGCTGGGGGCGGGATGCGGATGCGCTATCGATAAGAGTTGAGACTCTTAGGAATGACTTGCTTGATCCGAAGTTACAGCGTAGCCTGTGGCTGCTTTTCGCAGCCGTCGGACTGATCCTTCTGATTGCCTGCGCTAATGTTGCGGATCTGCAACGGGCGCGCGCGGTCGCAAGAAGGCGGGAAATTACAGTACGACTAGCACTCGGAGCCACACGCAGGCAGATTTTTGTTCAACTGTTGACGGAGAGCCTGATGTTGGCAGTGATTGGCGGCGCATTGGGCGTTACGCTCGGCTGGATGCTGATGAAAATAGCGGCCGCACTCGTGCCCGATCTTTTCAAACAGTCACAGGCAGCGGAGGTTGGACTGAATCTGTACGTGCTTGGGTTTGCCGTGAAGTGAAATTCCAATCGAGCTTGACAACGGCAACAGGGCAGACTATTTTTATCCCTATCGTATGAAAGCTTTCATTTTGACGGCGGCAAGAACCGGCAAGTAGATTGGCCTGGAATGCCGGGAGGTAGATTCGTGTTCCAGCCCGAGTCCTATGCAATCACCCTGACTTTCATGCTGATCAGCATGTTGTGCTGGGGGTCCTGGGCCAATACCGTGAAGCTGTGTCCCGGCTACCGGTTTCAGCTCTTCTATTGGGACTACGTTGCCGGTCTTACATTGGCCTCTGTGTTTCTGGGTCTCTCCTTGGGAAGCCTGGGCGGAGATGGGCGGCCATTTATAGCCGATGTGTTCCATGTCGATTCCAGGCACTTTCTCCTCGCATTTGTCGGTGGGGTCATTTTTAACGCGGCCAATTTGCTACTTGTAGCAGCGATCGAAATCGCCGGACTTGCTGTCGCGTTCCCTGTCGGAATAGGGTTGGCGCTGGCGGTTGGGGCCCTTGGCAGTTATGTCATTACTCCGAAGGGGAACCCGTGGATGCTATTCGGTGGCGTGGCCTGCGTGCTCGGAGCCATCGTCTGCGACGCGATGGCCTATCGATTGCGGGAGAGAGAAAAGCGGGCTGCCAGCGTGAGAGGCATCTTCCTCAGCCTTGCTGCGGGCGTTTTGATGGGGACCTTTTATCCGTTGGTGGCAAAGTCCATGGCGGATCGTCAAGTTCCGGGACCATATGCAGTGTCCTTCATCTTCGCGCTTGGCGTCATCGCATGCTCCCTGCCTCTGAACTATTTCTTCATGCGCAAACCCCTCGATGGCCGGCTACCGGTCAAATTCTCTCAGTTCGCTTCTGCTTCGGGAAGATGGCATCTTTGGGGAATTGTCGGCGGAGCCATATGGTGTACGGGGGCAGTCCTGAACTTCGCGGCCTCGCAGGCGCATAGTGTCGGACCGGCGGTCTCCTATTCCGTTGGGCAGGGCGCCACGATGGTTTCGGCTTGCTGGGGAGTCTTTGTCTGGCGCGAGTTCAAGTCTGCTTCCGCGCGATCGCGGAGATTCTTGATCTGGATGTTCTTGTTCTTTGTCGCGGGGCTGAGCTCCATTGCCTTGGCGCCAATCTTCTAATGTGTTGGTTGAGTGTCTGGGGAAGGGCCAAGAGGTGCGAGCCTCTGAAAGCCGCGCAATTTGCAACAAAAGCGGTGGCATTGTCGGTTGCGCGCAACGGCGCAGCACGGCACGCGCCGACGCAAGCTGAAGCAGAGGCCTTTATCGCTGCGTAACAGGAGATGGTTTTGTGAGAATCGGTTTAGACAAAAAGAACGCTGTTCTTCAGCACCTGGCAATTGTTCTTGTGCTCATTGTATTCAACTGCTGTGCTCCGGCGCAGACCACAGACACATTGAACGATGCCCAGAAGGTCATATTCGATACCGACATCGGCGACGATCTTGATGACGCTTTTGCGCTGGCCCTGGCTGTCTCAACACCGAAGCTTCAGGTTGTGGGAATAACAGCGGCGTGGGGAGATACAGAACTACGCGCCCGTCTCGTCGCTCGCTTTCTCGACCAAACGGGGCACAAGGGAATTCCGATTGCGATTGGTCCCAAGACGGCAAGCAAATCGCCGTTTACGCAAAGCCGCTGGGCGGAGCAGTTTTCCCAGCCGGCAGGCGGCTGGGCCGACGGGGTAGATCTCATCCTTCATGCAATTCGCCAGAGCCCGGGCCAAATCACGCTCATTTCGGTTTCGCCCCTCAGCAATGTGGGGGCATTGATTGACAAGGACCCTGCAACTTTCCGTCTCTTGAAACAAGTTGTCATCATGGGCGGATCGATTCGGCGTGGCTATGGAGATCTTGGCTACACTCCGAATCATGGGCCCGATCCGGAGTACAACATTCTCTTGGACATCCCCTCCGCGAAGAAGCTTTTCGCTTCGGGCGTTCCCATCTACGTTATGCCGCTTGACTCGACTCAACTCAAGCTGGATGAGGTCAAACGTGGTGTGCTCTTCAGTCAAGGTACGCGTGCAACGGATGCTCTCATGCAACTCTACGCGCAGTGGACGCAATCGACCCAGAACCCGACGCCCACCCTCTTCGATGCGATGGCGGTAGCCGCGACCATCGACCCAAGACTCTGTCCTACGCAGCCGATGCGGATTGATATCGACGACAAAGGCTTTACACGTGAAGTGGAAGGCAAGCCCAATGCCCACGTCTGCCTCCAGTCGAATTCCGATCAGTTCTTCCAGTTCTATTTCGCAACAGTTCTACGCGGCGGGGTTGCCGAGGAAGGTTCTCACACTAACTAACGCAGGGTAAAGCCGAGGCAGAGAGACTTATTCGCATCCTATTGAGACAGACCGCGATGTCGATCTCACGCTGCTCGCCAGGCATATACACTTCCGTGGCCATCTTTCCAGGGAAGTGTAATGTGCCCGCTTATATGGTCGGGGGGGGGGATTGCAGGCGCCTATGGACGCCTCTCGGCGAGTCCCGGTCTTTTGACCGCCGCTGTTTTTCACCGGAACAACCTCGGCAATTCGCTTCAATATCCATCTCATGCCCGAAGCCTGGACTGCCTACAACTTCGCATGTTTTTCCGAAGCGACTGTCGTCAATTTTAAATTGACAAGAACATGTCGGCCGCTTTAGCATTTGCTGCCGACTGATATTGAAAGTGTTCATCGCTGGCAATACGCGATAGGACGCTGTGTACGGCCAATCTGAACGTACGCTATCCGCTTCTAAATTGAATGCTTTCAACTCAGAAGTTCTGGGCGTCAGAAAAATATGAGCGGCCCCGAGATCGTTAACAGGTTCGCGGCAGCGGACTCAAACGCACTCAACAAGGAGACAACGTGAACAGCGATAAGTTACTTAGAACCTTTTTGGCGGCGATTGCGATGCTGCTGCTGGTCTTTGGGCAAACAGCAATGTTTGCAGCTCAATACCCTGCAGGTTCGGGAGTGCTCAATGTAAAAGACTTTGGCGCGAAAGGCGATGGCGTCACCGACGATACGGCGGCCATCAATGCGGCAATCTATGCCAGTACGCCAAGCAGCACAACAGGCGACTATTGGGGGCAGGCAAAGATCGTTTATCTGCCCAGCGGAACGTACATCATCTCCAGTCCGCTCATCAAGACCAACGGGTCAGGCAATGCGACCTACGGAATGGTCCTGATTGGCCAATCGCAAAGCACGACCACCATCAAACTGGCGTCCAACACTTCAGCGTTCGGGAATACATCGAGTCCGCTGGGAATGATTCATCCCACCTCCGATGCCTCTTATGGCTGGGCGCCTGAACCGGGAGACGGAAATGCGGCGTACCAGAACACCATCCAGGACCTGACGATCGACATCGGCACAAGCAACCCGGGAGCCATTGGAATCGATTACCTCGCAAGCAATCTGGGCGCTATTCGCAATGTGACCGTTCAAGCTCCATCCGGTACGGTCGGGGCCACAGGCATCCAAATGACGCGGCAGGACATTGGGCCCGCCCTTCTCGAAGGTGTAACGATCAACGGCTTCACTGTCGGACTCGATGTCAGCAATTTGCAGTATAGCCTTACGCTGGACCATGTTACCTTGTCCGGCCAAACGGTCGCCGGGCTGCGTAACTCTCAAAACCAGATCGTTGCCAATGCGCTGACGGCAAGCACTGCGGCTCCGGCGATCGTCAATAGTAGCTCCGATGGAGAAATTGTGCTCGCTGGGGCGGTCTTGCAGCGCGCTTCGGGATACAGTGGCAACCTAATTTCAAACTCGGGAACGATAGTTTTTCGCAACAACAACACAGTGGCGGGATATTCGAGCTTCACCGGGTCCACTCTGCCCAATGATGTTGTGAATGGCATGCTCTCTCCCGCGGGTTTCACCAACGGTGCTTCCGGTTCCTTCAATACCTTCAATGTCATTCAGGATCCCCCGGCCGCAATCAGCGATCCCCTGGCAAACTGGGTTAGCGTAACGTCCACGGGAGCTGTGGCCAGCACGGACTTTACCGATGTCAATGACAATGTTTCCTCGCCCGTGGACGCCAGTTCGGGCATCCAGGCGGCGATGAACTCCGGCGCCTCGACGATCTACTTCCCGCACGGTGTCTATTACATCTCAAGCCCGATTACAATTCCTGCGACTGTGCAGCGCATCGTGGGTTTAGACTCGTCTCTTCATCCGACTCAGTATGAGAGCTGGCGCAACGAAGGCATGTTCCGCATCCTCGCCAATGCTTCGAATCCGCTCGTGATCGAGCAGGTCCGCTTCGACAACTCCAATGACGGCACCCAACTCGCTCTGGAACATACGAGCAATCGCACTCTGGTTCTACGCGACATCATCTTCCCTGGTACGCTTGCGGTCAATCGAGCCAGCGGAGCCGGATCCCTCTTCATGGAAGACGTGAGCGCCGCGGGCAGCAACGTAACCCTGGCCGGAGCCTCCACCTTCCAAGCGCGCCAATTCGATTTTGAGAACTGTGGAACCTGCATGATTCTGAATGACACCCCGGCAGTGATTATTGGCTTCAAAGAAGAGGGTGACACGACCGAGATTGCAGCCACCAACGAATCGACAGTCGATGTGTTAGGCGGCCTGGCGTACATGGTATGGAACGGCACAGACACAAGCAAGCCTCTGTTCAGCCTGGATGGAGGCTCGAAGCTGATTGCCTCCTTCGACGAGGCCGTCATCAACTCCTGCTGCACCGTAGCCTACTATTTGGCTCAAGATATTGACCAGGAGTATTACACGCAGGCCGGTGCTTTCCAGTCGCGTTCCGATGGCGGACACGTGGTAGGAAACCTGCGCACCGGTCCATCGGTCATCAATCCATCTGCTATCACCGTTAAGACGTCAAGCTCAAACACCGTCTCCGGTGTGAGTATTATGGACTATGTTGCCGCTACCCACGCAGGCACAATGGCGCTCAATGTGAACTGCTCTTCGGGCACTATTACCATGAAGGATCAGAACGGTAATCTCATTTCCGGCTCAGGAACCGGCTATATCTCCTATGTTGGAACCCTGGCTCAGGAGAATGCCGCTCTGGCAACGCTGACCTATGAGGCCAGCGGCTCGCCAGGCAGCGATCTGTTAACCATCAATCCCTGGAATGAGATTGGAGAAAACACCACGCAGAACATCTATATAGCCGTCACGAGATAGATGCTGAGAAAACTCGGCGCGGCTGCGCGCTGGCTTCATCGGTTGCAATCAGGTCCCGTTGAAGGACCTGATTGCAACCCTAGAGCTGGTTTCATAAACGGCTTTTTATCAGGGCACGGCTTTAGCCGTGCCGCAAAAAGGCCGCAAGTTTCAAGGGCTCTATCCCCCGATGGACGTTCCTGAATTCCAGAATTGAGGTTCATGCGACCAGTTCTAGGGCCTCAGGGCGGAGGCTGCCTCCAGCCGAAAAAGCATACACTCCAGAAACGCAATCGTAGAAACACTCCCGGAAACTTTGGAGAGGATCCTCGCGGTTGGACGGGATCAACTCATTCCGATGTTTACTTGACTTGGATTACGCTGTTGCCGCAACGATGAGCGGCGGAAGAACGACGAGGAGATTGACATGCTCTGGACACAAAGAATCGCTAATTACGCCCTGCCCGTATTTCTAGGGACCATGGCGTTATTCGCTGCGGCACTGGTCATGCCCGCGCAACCGGCAACTCATCCGGCTGCCGCTTTTGCCGCCGCTCGGGATTGGTGGAAGAACGCGGTTATTTATGAGATATATCCGCGTAGCTTCCAGGATTCGAACGGAGACGGCATCGGCGACCTGAACGGGATAACCTCGCGTTTGGACTACCTTAAAGATCTGGGTGTGGACGCCATCTGGCTTACCCCCGTCTATCCCTCGCCGCAAGTGGACTTCGGGTACGACATTTCGGATTATGAGAACATTGATCCCAAATACGGCACGTTGGCGGATTTCGATCGCCTGGTTGCCGCGGCCTCCAAGCGGCACATTCGGGTTCTGATGGATATGGTGATGAACCACACTTCGGATAAGCATAAGTGGTTTATCGAGTCACGATCGTCGCGCGACAACCCTTACCGCGGCTGGTACGTGTGGCGAGATGGTCAAGGAAAGACGGTGACTGGCGACGGGGCTCCGCCGAACAACTGGCAATCCTATTTTGGCCACTCGGCATGGGAGTGGGAGACTGGTTCGCGTCAGTACTACTACCACAAGTTCTACATCCAGCAGCCGGACTTGAATTGGGATAATCCCAAAGTTCATGAAGCTTTCAAGGACATCATGAGTTTCTGGCTAAAGCGTGGGGTTGCAGGTTTCCGGTTTGACGCCATCACCACCTTATTCGAGGATCCGAATCTTACCGACGAAGGCATCGTTTTGAATAAGGATGGCAAGCCGGATATCAATGCCTTTGGCGACCCGAAGCTGGACGACACGAAGACCAACAACCTGCCCGGCACGCACGCTGTGATGCAGGAGATGCGCGCTGCGACGGACGCGTTCGGCTCGAGGGCGTTTCCCGGCACCCGGGTGCTGATTGGCGAGACCTATCTTCCCAACATCGCCGAACTTGCGAAACAGTATGGGACGGCGGACAAGCCGGAGTTTCACCTGCCGATGGACACACAGGTGGGCTTCATCAATAAGCTGGATGTAGCTGAGTTCCGCGCCAAGTTGAATGACGTGGAGACAAAGATTGGCGATAACACGCCGCTGCTGGTCTTTGACAACCACGACAATCCGCGTCTGGACGCGCGCTACGGTGACGGAGTGCACGACGCCGACATCCAGCGAGCGCTTTCCACAGTGCTGTTCCTGAGTCGAGGGTCAGCCCTGTTCTATTACGGCGACGAACTCGGGATGAAGACCACGCCGCCTGCCAGCAGGCAGGATGTTAAGGATCCCATCGGGATCATTGGCTGGCCAAAAGAAAAGGGCCGCGACGGCGAACGCACGCCGATGCAGTGGAACGTGCAGGCGAAGGCAGGCTTCACCACAGGTGTACCATGGCTGCCCGTCCCGCCCAGCTTCACGGCCTATAACGTGGAGGTGGAGAAGGCGAATCCCAGCTCTCTCCTTGCCTGGTACCGAAGCATCATTCGGCTCAAAAAGACAAATCCCGCCTTTGCGCGCGGCGAGAATGTCATGCTCGACACCGGGAATACCAAGGTGCTGAGCTGGATGCGCCGAGCGACCGGAGCGCATGCGGTGGTGGTGTGCGTGAATCTCACGGCGCAACAGCAGATCGTAAACCTTGCTGTCCCCAACGTGGGCCGCCATCCGAGGACCCTACTGAAGACGCCCGGTGCCGCCAATCCAGCATCGCTCACGCAGATCGTGCTGGGTCCATTCGGGGTGTATGTCGGGGAAGTGCGGATAGAAGTGTTAAACAGGCCCCGGCATTCCTCTTAAGAGGTAGCCGGAGCAAAATGAATGCTTTGAAGGCCACGTCGGCGCAATCCGGCGTGTGATCTTCGGATGGGGAGTAGCTCACATCTATGGAGAGGGATCCGGGAGTGAAAGAGAACAAATCTGCCCGCTGCGGTCCCCTTTTATCCTTTTGTGCCTATCGAGCAAGCTCGGCGCTGTTGTCCAAGTAGTTTGACCTCCATGTATAATAAGTGGAACGTTTCAGTAACGAAGGACAAGCTATGTGCAGCCGAATTAACATGCACGATATCGCTAAGCGAGCCAAGGTGTCGATTGGCACCGTGTCTAACGTTATCAACGGTACGGTTGCGGTGAGAGATGGCGCGCGCCAGCGTGTCCTCGAAGCGGTCAAGGCTCTTGGCTATCAACCGAGCCAGTTAGCCAGAGGGCTTCGACGCGACTACACCAACGTAATTGGCATGATCATCCCGGATATCATCAATCCATTCTTTCCTGGCCTGGTTCGAGCAGCGGAGGATGTAGCCAGCGCGAACGGATTTCGCCTGGTGCTCTGCAATACCGACGACGATCCGGTCAAGGAAGCATCCTGCCTGAATGACTTGCAGTCGTATCTGCCTGCAGGATTGCTTTTCATTCCGGCCATCGACAGTCAGTTGCAGGAGCAACCCATGCGCCGTGGTCGACCAACTCCAACCGTGTGCATCGATCGAAAGCCTAAAGGATGGAAGTGCGACTCGGTTCACGCGGACAACGAGAGTGGCGCGTACGCTGCGACTTTGCATCTGCTCGATCACGGCCACCGGCGAATTGGCGTAATTGGGGGACCGATCAACATGGCCACGGCGCGAGACAGACTACGCGGCTTCCGCCGGGCCTTGAAGGAAACTGGAGTTCCGCTTCCAGATGCTTACGTTGAGACTGGACGATTCGACCGCGCCAGCGGCTTGGAGGCGGGACTCCGGCTTCTGCGTCCATCCTCGCGGCCCACAGCTATCTTCGCTGCCAACGACATGATGGCAATGGGCGTGTTACTCGCAATGCGCGAATTGGGGATGCGGTGTCCCGAAGACGTGTCGATCGTTGGCTTCGATAACCTGGAAATGGTGGATTTGCTGCAACCCGCTCTAACAACCGTTCAGCAGCCTGTCTACCGCATCGGCGCAACGGCGGCTGAACTTCTGATCGAGCGCATATCTGGAGCGTCCAAAGCGCCGCGAGAAATCGTATTGGAAACCGAGTTGATTCGCCGGGGTTCTGTCATGCGCGTTCAGTCAGAAGCTCCGCAGCGGCAACAGGAAGCACGATCGAGGTCTGCGAGGAGACCGCTTGCGGGCGAGCGCAAAACGAGCTCCGCCTCGAAGCCGGCTCCCGATACTGGTTTCGTATTAACTGACTAAAACCGCCCTGTTCTTTGGGTTTGACAACTGCAGTTCGCCTAGTTTAGGTTAAGTGTCAGAAGATGAAAGCTTTCATGTGGGTGACTTTCATAGTCGGGCTGTCCGTTCCAGCTTGAATTGGCTCCTCGTCTTTGGGCTCTACCATGAGACATCGTCGCGTTCCAGTCGCAACCTTATTTCGCCGTGCTTTCTTTCACGATCCTGAGCATGTTGTGCAACGGCTCGTGGGCAAGTGCAGCAAAGCTTTGCCCGGGCTCCCGATTTCCAGGCTTCCACTGGAACTAATCTGGCGCAAATCTTCTAATTGATTCGAGAAACGTACGCTTCAAGAAGGGTTCAGAAAAATCATGGCTAACAAGATAATTGTGGTTGTCGGGAGCTTGAACCTCGATCTCGTCGTACAGGTCGAGCGTCTCCCCACGGTAGGGGAGACGGTGCTTGGTACTGGATTTCAAACGCATCCCGGCGGCAAAGGTGGAAACCAGGCGGCGGAAATCGGACGGCTCAACTATCCGGTGCATATGATCGGTCGAACTGGCTCCGACAGCATTGGTGCCGGACTTCGGCAGAGCTTGAATAGCGTTAACGTTGAAACCGCGGGTGTGGCCATCTCCGAAGGCGCCTCAGGCACGGCAATGATTGTGGTCCAGGCGGATGGAGACAACAGCATCGTGGTGGCGCCGGGAGCCAATGCTTGTCTCAGCGGGGCGGATCTCGATGCAAACCTCGACTTGATACGAACTGCAAGTCTGGTCCTGACGCAACTGGAAATTCCGATCGCAACTCTGGAGCATCTGACTAAGATTTGCGAGCGCGAGGGTGTGCCGCTAGTGCTCGATCCAGCTCCTGCGTGCTTTCTGCCCACCAGCCTGTTGCGCCGGGTAACTTGGATTACGCCGAATGAAACCGAGGCGCAATATCTCGCGGGTACCACAGGATCGGCATCCTCCGAACCGGAGTTGCGAAGACTCGCCGAAGGGTTGTTGTCGATGGGGCCGAAGAATGTGCTTCTCAAACTGGGTGAGCGCGGCGCATACCTCGCTACACAGAGTGGGATTCGAGCCGCGGTTCCTGCCTATCCGGTCGACGCATTGGATACGACTGCTGCCGGGGACGCGTTCAATGGAGCATTTGCCGTCGCACTTGCGCGCGGCGCCGGGGCGCTGGACGCAGTAAAGTTTGCAAACGCCGCAGCGGCAATATCGGTCACCCGGCACGGAGCGCAGCCCTCCATGCCGACACAAGCCGAGGTCGAAGCATTCATGACTAGGCAACTGGAGATGGCGCTATAAGATCGAGGATCCCTGGAATATGCGTTGTGGTTGGCGTCGGGTAATCCTCCCAGTTCTTGCCGCATCGATTCCCGGCTTCTGGCCGTAAGCCGCGATAACCTTCAGCAGGGCGCGGAAAGCCGTTGTTGGTGGCGATATCGGAGATGATCGTAAGGACGCTTCAAGGCCGATGCTGGCCGACTCAGTCCCGACGCTCCAAGTCGTCGGCGTAATGCGAGCATGAGGAGACGCAGACTGTGCGCCCGTATTTGCTCGTCTTCCTGAACATGCCGGGCAAGGTGAGATTCCTGTCGCAGCCAGCCCGGCGCCAACGCTAAATCGGCCATCGTGCAATGTCTTACTTCTGCCTGTCGGCAATTGCAGGCTGCGAGAAACCGCCTGGGCGGTCGCTACGCTGCTCTCTGCGGCGTAGCGACCAATATTTCAGCCAATGCGCTGTTCGGAAACCTGCAAGCCATAACTGCAGACCGGCCACACTTCATTTCTGATTCCCAGCTGCCGGCGGTCCGCCTTGCAAGAGCGGAACCATCCGGCCATTTCCTCCTTGACTGCGAGGCTTGAAGCCCTCCCGTCCAATCCTGGTGGTCTTTTCCGCTTGCTCATTCAATAGATACGTTTCGAAGTGCCGTCCCGCTTCCCACGCCTCATCGGTAAACGATGCCGTCATGGAGGCATTCGTAAGCGAGAACGCGGGCGCTCCGGGGGCCGGGTTCTTCTCTACCATATAAATCAATCCGCCCAGCACCTCCGTTCTTCCTCCAGCAACGGTCTGTGCCACAAGGTTAGCCCTTTCCGTCTTGATTCCGAGAATCCACACAGGCGCTCCAGAGTTATAGACGCGCACGCCTCCGCCCTCAGTGTCATACTGGCGCGCAGCTACCTGCGCCGGTCCGCTGACATGCAATGCGCCGCAACAGGTGTTGTCGAGGAATACTCTCCCCCCCGTAGCCTTCCGCAGCAGAAAATTCCGGCCTGTAGTGGGTATATCGCGCAGCACCACCTCACGCAAGGCGCTGACCTCAAAGGCAAACACGTCCATTCCGGCACGCATTGCGAGCCGTTCAATGAGCAAGGGCGCAGCCGATGGAGAATCGATTTGGAACATCCCTTGATCGTCCTTCTTCACCCATTCTCCGCCCGCCTTGATAGAAGAATTCATGCCTACGATGTGGCGCACCGACGCAGGCACCTCGATCGGCTCCCTGATCGCATAGTCTCCATGAGGAATATAGATAGTTGCTGCGCCTGATGCGAACGCTTTCCTAAACGCTGCTGTCGAATCGTGGTCATCGCCTTCAACCACACCAAACTGCGCCACGCTTACCCACCGCTTCACCGGTTCGCCAAATGCCTCCGGAGCATTCAAAACGGGCAGCTTCCATGCATCCGCCGCAGGCTTCCAGTTTCCTTGCCCTGTCAACACGCCTTGAAGCGAGTTCCAAGATGTCCCGGCTGCGATCGCCTCGAAGCCCTCAATGCTTGTTCCGTGCATTATGATCGATCCCTTATTCTCTATGAGGGGCCGAGCCGGCAAGCTGCCGTGCAATTCTCCGCCCACCAATACGATCAGCCCGTCTGGAGCGTCGTTCACAATCGCGGGAACTCCATCGGCGTGAATCGTAATGTCCTGAATCGCCAGTGAATTCAGATGATTTCTTACACTGGCGACATGCTGCCCGGAGAGATGGATATCGTTCAGTGTCATGCAATACGAGTAACTCGATACATCGATTCCGACTTCAAAGCCGGTCACGGAAATATGCTCCAAAATGGCAGGACCAGCCCATTTCCTCACCATCGAAATACCCGCAAGCCCGCTTCCTTCCCGCGCTACGAGCTTAAGATTCCGCAGAGCTCCCATGTTGCTGGCCAGGAAGTCGATTCCGATTGCTCCCTTGTTCTTCAGCCCAACATCGATTGTCATGTTCTCTACAAAATTCTCATATGCATCGTTGCCTTCGCCAAGCGCTGGATAATCCTTGTTTCCACCGTACGGTCCGGCCCCGTCCAGGAGTTGCGATGTGGTGAAGATCATGGCGCGAGGCTTTTCAGGGTCGCCGTAACCCGTCGCATGATCGGCGAGTCTAAGTATTGTTTTCTCTCGGGACTGCCCAAGCAATAGCATTCCTGAAGCGTACTTTCCGTTTGTATAGCGCTTCAACAATGGCGCTGAAATTCGATAGGTCCCGTCCGGCAAATAGACAATCTTGTCGTGAAACCAATCGTAGCCGGTGCTCTGCCCGGTTGCGGCGATTGCGCGCAGAATGGCTTCGGTGTCGTCCGTCTTTCCGTCGCCTTTAGCTCCAAAGTCGCGCACATTCAGCGAACCGCTATCGGCTGGGAATTCCAGTGACCGGGGCGCTTCGCCCGCGTGCATGGCCGGCATTGAAAAAATCACTCCAGTCGCAACCGCCGCAAAGCAAAGCGCCTTCCGGACTCTCTTCATCCCCATTGTGATCCGCCCTTTCCTTCCGCTCCAGCTCTCGTCGGTCAATCTCATGCAAATTGACGATGGAAAACATGAAAGCTTTCATTGAGTCTCACTCTATTCAGCGAACGATTCACCTGTCAAATGCGCCTTGAACGCGGGGAGAATCGTTGCGAAGTGGATATTCAACCGCACCGTTCTTGACAGTTCCGACCAGGTTGGATGACTATGGTAGGCGGCATTGAAACAATTCAACGATCGCCTGCCGCAGCGGTAGCCCGATCCACGAGCCCGGCCCTCTCTGCAGAGTTGCTCGGCCCTGGTTCGTTCCTGCTGCGGCAACGCGAAGAAGCGTGGTTGAGATTTGAATCTCCTGCATAGGCCTTTGGTTCCGCTGCTCGTTGCTTTTCTTTTGGCGGTTCCGGTTTCGGCACAGACTGCCGGCGCACCTGCGCCGGCTCTTCGTGACGGCGATCGAGTGGTTTTCTACGGCGACAGCATCACGGCGCAGCGTCTCTATACACGGTTTGCCGAAGACCTCATGGTCTCACGGTATTCGAAGGAGAGAATCAGTTTCTTCAATGCCGGGGTGAGTGGCGATAGCGTAGAGGGCGGGCATGAAGGCGACATTGAAACGCGCCTGAAGAGGGATGTTCTGCCCTTGCGCCCGTCCGTCGTGACGATCATGCTGGGGATGAACGATGGCCGGTATACGACAGAATTTGACAGCAATTTCAATGCCTATGCATCCGGCTACAAAAAGCTGATAGCCCTGTTGCGGGAATTGGTTCCTGGAGTCCGCCTGGTCCTGATTCGGCCTTCTCCGTACGAAGAGTTTGCGCATCCCCCAGCGATTGCAGGCTATAACTCGGTCATGTTGCGCTATGGGCAGTTTCTATCGGAACTGGGCGAGAAAGAGCACATCCCGGTGGTCGATTTCAATCAGCCCGTGACGGCTGCGGTACTGCGCGGAATGCAGGTCAATCCCGCCGTGGCAGGATCTCTGCTGCCGGATCGCATTCATCCATCGCCGGCGGGGCATTGGATCATGGCCGCGGCACTGGCACAGGCGTGGAATTTCAGTCCGACGGTTAGCAGCGCAACCATCGCCGCAGACCAGGCTAGAGCTATCGAGCAGTCGAACACCACAATTAGCGAACTGCAATCTGCGAATGACAAGCTTTCCTGGACGCAGTTGGATCGGGCTCTTCCCATACCTCTTGAAATGAACGACCCGATCACCCAATTTCTGTTGCAAGCGTCGGATCTCGCTTCACTGGACCGGCAGATACTCAGAGTGACCGGGCTAATAGCCCCTTTGCACACGCTTTCTATCGATGGCAAGAAGATAGGTACTTTCACCCGCGAGGAATTGAATCTCGGAGTGAATCTCGCACTCTACCAGACTCCAATGGAAGATCAGGCAAAGTCGATCGATTGGGCGGCTGACGATCGAGCGAAGTTAAGTGGCACGCGGTTTGCGCTTCTCACGTCGACCGAGTCAGACACATCGCGGCATGAGGCGATCGACTCTCTCGACCGGCTGGACCGGGAAATGATCGATCGGGAGTATCGGAACGCGCAACCGAAGCCTCACACGTTTGAGCTATCCATCGGAGCTAAATAGCCATGAAATTGCGTGGAGTGTTCAATGGGGCGGTTTTATGCGGAGCGCTATTCTTGTCAGCGGTCGCGGAGGCCCACGCCGCCGCCAATGTCCTGCGCCTTCAGAGTCCGGACCGACGCGTCCAGATTTCCTTCTCGCTCCAGGGCGGGCACTTGGCGTACCAGTTATCAAGAGATGGCCATCCTTTACTGAAGAAATCTCCGTTGGGAATTCGGAACAGCGACGATGCAGTTCTTGCCGATGCTCATTTCGGCAAGACAAGGCGATATCGTATCGCGGACTCGTACCCATCGTACGGCGTGCATTCGGTTGCTCGCGAAGACGGCACAGGAATGGAAGTCGCGGTGCTAGCCAGGGACGGCGACGTGGCCTACACACTGGAAACGCGCGCTTACAACAATGGAGTCGCCTTCAGAATGACGCTTCCTGGGACGGCGCCAAGAACGCCGTTGGAGACGACTGAATTCAACCCGATCGATGGAAGCGCCGTGTGGTCGTTGGACCCGGCGGCGGCGCACTACGAGGGCGTGTATGCGAGGAGCAAGGCGGAGGAGATTCCGCCCGGCAGATTCATGGCTCCTCCAGTGGTGATCGAGCTTCCGAGCGACTCCTCTTATCTCGCAATTACCGAAGGGCGACTGAAGAATTATCCGGGCATGATGCTGCAGTCAAATGGAAAGGGTACATTTTCGGCGCGTCCCGGCAATGAGGTTCCAGCAGATAACGCGTTACGTTACTTCCAGGGAGAGGCCATCGCAAAGAGTCTGGCATTGCCTGCAGCGATTGCAGGCCCGATCACGACACCCTGGCGTGTCGTGATGATTGGCGCAACATTGAACGAACTTGTAAACAACGACATTGTTAGCGACGTTTCGGATGCGCCGGATGCGGGCGCATTTCCGGAAGGAGCGCGCACGCCGTGGATCAAGCCGGGGCGGGCGGTATGGAATTTTCTCGACGGCGGCGCGAGAACACTGGAAGGCGCAAGAGAGTTTTCCAGAATGGCGGGTGATCTTGGCTTCGAATATCAGGTTGTCGAGGGTCAATGGAACCGCTGGAGCGAGACCGATCTCAAGGGACTGGTCGACTATTCGCGGGCCCGGGGAGTGGGAATCTGGCTATGGAAAAACCGTCGCGATCTTGCGACAGCGGAAAGCCGGAAGGCGTGGTTCGACCTCTGCAACCGCACGGGCGTGGTAGGCGTCAAGATTGACTTTTTCGATTCGGAAGCGAAAGAGGTGGTCGATCTTTACCAGTCCATTCTGGTGGAGACGGCGGAACATCATTTGATGGTAGATTTCCACGGGGCGAACAAGCCCACAGGCGAGCAGCGAACATGGCCAAATGAACTGACGCGCGAAGCGGTCGAGGGCATGGAGTATTGCTGTATCGAGGGCATTGCGGACGCTCCGCGCGCCAGGCATGCCGTGACCGTACCATTCACGAGATTCCTGGCGGGTCCGGCCGACTATACGCCGGTGCTACTCGACAAGGGGAGGAACGGCACGACATGGGCAAACCAGATTGCCTCGGCAGTCATTCTAACTTCACCGCTGTTGACGTATGCGGCAAATCCCGAGACGTTGCTGAGCAATCCAGCGGTAAGTATCATCCGTGACATACCAAGCACCTGGGATGAGACTGTGGTGCTGCAGCCCTCCAAGATCGGATCCCTGGCCATCTTCGCGCGGCGCAGTGGGAAGACGTGGTTTCTTGCTTGCATGAACGGCGATGAACCACTCGCTTTGGATATTTCGCTGAGCTTCCTGGGAAGCGGGTCGTGGAAGGCGCAGTCGGTGACCGATGCGAAAGACAACCCCGCGGCAGTAAGAGTGGAAGCAGGAACCTTTCAGCCTGACAGGGCCATCCATCTCGCGCTTGCCTCGGGCGGCGGATCTGTTGCAGAGTTCAAGCCGGAGTAAAATGGTGCTGTCAATTCAACGTGAATGAGGTTCGCCGATGCGCGTCGATATCGAGCTAACGCACATCGGTGCGAAATGTCGTCGCTCGAATCGATTCTTGGATCTGGTGCACTGCCTCGCGATTCATTGCGTCTTTGCACTCTTTCTCATCCTGGTCGCTTCTCTGCCTGCAGGAGCGGCGGGTTTAGAACAGAGTGAAGCGCTTGGTCCCGGCGCCACATCTGCTGGTGACGCAGACCATGCCGATTCGGGTTTGACGAATGCAAAATCGATGCTTCGGCAAGGAAAGCCTTCCGAAGCGGAGGCCATCTTGCGCGATTACCTGCGCGGACATGAAGACTCGGCCAAGGCGCACGTGCTTCTCGGTCTGGCCACGTTCGAGGAGAACCGGCCGGCAGATTCGCTCGCTGAGTTTACGCGAGCAGCCCATCTTAGCCCGCCTGGGGCCAGCGAACTCGTTGTTGTCTCCCTTGATTATGTCAAGCTGAAAGACCTTCCTGACGCGGATCGGTGGATGTCGGCGGCCCTCGAGAAGGCTCCAAAGAACGTCGCGGCATGGCGCTACATGGGGGGAATCAAGTATTCGGAGAATCGATTCTCCGAAGCAATCGAAGCTTACCGCAAGTGCCTTGAGTTGCAGCCCGAAGATGTTCTGGCGGAGGACGGGGTAGGCCGGTCCTATGAAGGACTAGGTCGCGACGAAGATGCGGAGGCGGCCCTTCGCATGGCTCTCGATTGGCAGTCTCATGCGGTTACCAAGTATGCTCAGCCACTTCTGCACCTGGGAAGCCTGCTGATTCGTCACGGACAAACCCGTGAGGCGTTGTCCTACCTGGAGGAAGCGGAGGCGCTTTCTCCGGACGATGAGGATGTCCATAAGCAACTGGGAGAGGGCTATGCACGATTGAATCAGCTTGGGAAGGCGCAGGTAGAGTTGGAGAAGTCGATTCAACTTTCCCCGAAGGACTCTCATTTGCACTGGCTCCTTGCATCGGTCTACCGGAGAGAGGGCCAGGTGGAGAATGCAGAACGAGAGAGCCAGCGGTTTTCCGAATTGGTCGGCTCCCATTCCAACGACAAGGTTCCTTAGGCGCAAGGCGAGGCCCGCTCAAGACAGCCCGCATGAAGGTCTAGGGGCAGTACTCTCCTCGAGACGTAGCATCGCTGTTCAGGGGAAAGACGATTGGTGTGCTGCGGGTGAAGGGTAGGAATGAAATGTTTCATTGCGGAGGATTTGAACGAGTTAGCCCGCGAATTTAACATCAATCGATACTATGCGTTACGTGAGATGTTCTGGGTTTCTTCCTGAGGGGCTTGACAGCGTACATAAGAAGGGATTATGGTTCGTTCCGCAATATAAATGTTCAAATCTGAAATGTTTCACGAACAAAAGCATTAGCTGGTTCGTTAGTACAGAGTGAAGGTAGTTGATTCACTTTTAACCATCATCCGGCGGCAGATATTGAAACGATTCATCTTTTGGATTGGAATTTCAGTTCCATGACCGCCGCAGACTTTTTCAGGTTGTTCCGTCACACGCTGGAAAGCGGGCCGGAACGTAACGAGAAGCCCTATAGGGAGGCATGTATGTTCGATCAAAAATGCGTCAGGAGAGCGGTGCATCTGAGCCTGCTCGTCATGGCGATACTCGCTCTTCAGTGGCCCCAAGCCAAATTGTGGGCGCAGGTGGACCGCGGAACGATCACAGGAACCGTCGTTGATTCCAGCGGTGCAGCGCTGGCAGGAGTGCAGGTTTCCGCTAAGGAAACCTCAACGAACACGCAATATATGGCGGTGTCTAACGACCATGGGGAGTATTCAGTTCTGAACCTGCCCATTGGGAACTACATCGCCAGCTTCACGAAGGCCGGCTTTAGGACCCTCGACCAGAAAGGGATTGTCATTCTGGCCAATCACACGGCCCGGGTGGACGCGGCCTTGAATGTCGGCTCAGTGGTTGAGTCGGTCGAGGTCAGCGCAACGCCGATCCTGGAAGTGCAGCCCGAGGTCGGTACGAACATGACCGAGGATGAGGTAAACGAACTTCCATTGAGTATCGCGGGGGGCGGAAGAGACCAGCTGTCGTTTGCTATTTCAGTTACTCCCAATGTTAGCGGGGACACTTGGAACACCCAGGTAAACGGGTCGCAGCAGTACTCGAAGAATGTCCTGATCGATGGAACGTCGATCGATGCCGGCGTCATGGGCGACCTGACCGAGACGGGGCCGAGCATGGATGCGATCCAGCAGACGCAGATTGACACTTCGGGAATTCGCGCGGAGGAAGCGCACACCGGCGGCGGCGTCTTCATGGTCGAGTTGAAGTCGGGTTCCAACAAGTGGCATGGCAGCGCCTTCGGATTCGTAACCAACGAAGACTTCGATGCCAACACCTGGGACAACAACTGGTACCTCTCCCAGTGCAACGGGCAAAACTGCTATAACGGCAATCCTCGGAGTTCATACGGGCGCGCCCGCAATCGCTACTTCGACTACGGGGCAAGCGGCGGCGGGCCGATCTGGAAAAACCACACGTTCTTCTATGCGGCTTACGAAAAGTACTCTCAGAATGACTGGCGCGTCAATCCCACAGGAGCCACGGTGCCGACCGTGAAAATGCTTGGCGGCGACTTCAGCGAGTTGCTGGGCGCCAATGGCGGTGGATCGAATTGCGGGCAGCCTCCGTGTCCGATTTTCACGAAGAACGCCGCAGGCAGCCTAACAAACATTCCTTACACGGACCCGGCGGGCAACCCGATCTACTATGGTTCGATCTTCAACCCCGACGGCACGGTTGTGCCCGGTAACGTATTCTCGACAGGACAGTGGCCTTCCAGTTCAGTTGCGCAGCAGGTCGTCGGGCTTTACAAGAAGTACTACCAACCCACAACCCCAAATCTGACGGGCAATTTCCCGGCCATCATCAGCAACGACCCGAGATTCGAACAGACGCAGTTCAGCATCAAGTTCGACCACAATATCTCGACCAACGACCACTTTGCCTCGTCGTACATCTATAACCACCGGCCCAAAACAGAAGTCCAGAGCGCCGGATCCCCATGGATTGCCAATACAACAAACGGCGGCCCGCTGACCCCCAACAGTGCTCAGGAGCTACACACCAACGCTTACCGCTTCAGCGAGACGCACACCTTCAATACAAGGATGCTGAACGTTCTGAGCTATACGTTTAATCAGTTCCAGAACATCCAGGCTTCGGTAGCGCAGAACAGTCCGTCGGCGAAGACCCTAGGCCTGAGCAGTTCCTATCCCGACAAGGCCACGGCATTCCCTCAGATCACTTTTAACGGCTCTCCCAATGGGGTGGGCTTGAAACAGATCGGGTCCACGTGGCCGACAGGCGATGTCGTCTACCACGGGATAGTGAACGAAGCGTTCTCGTGGAGCAAGGGCAGGCATAACCTCAAGTTCGGCAGCGAAGTCAGAGCCCTTGGCTATAACCAGGCGACCACTCCGGCCGGCGCCTATTCGTTCGGCTTCTCCAACAATACCTTCGCGCCTGACGCCACAGACGTACAGCCCAATGTCGGATCGGCATTCGCCAATATGGGGCTGGGACAAGTACAGTACGCCTCGCAAACCGTGGCGTTCAACCAATATAGCCGCAGAAAGGAGCTGGCCTTCTTTGCGCAGGACGATTACAAGGTATCCGGCAAGCTCACCCTCAACCTGGACCTGCGTTGGGATATCACCAATCCGCTGCATGAACTGCACGGCCACTGGACCAACTTCGACCTGACCGCTCACGATCTGAACTTCGGAAACTACAATGGCGCCTTCACCTGGCTGGCGCACCCGAACGACTCATTCGAGACCAAGAGCGACTACCACCAGTTTGGTCCGCATATCGGCGGTTCGTATCAGACGACCACCAAATCTGTTGCACGTGCCTCCTACGGCATCATGTACTCGCCGCTCTCGAACACCTTGAGCAATGCGGTTCCGTTCGGGTCGGCGGTAGGATACCAGGGGAGCAGCAATGTCTCGACGGTTCCAGACGTCAATGGCAGGGGAGTGGCGGCATTCCAGTGGGATACTGGCTACCCAGGCAAAGTCATTGGTGGAACGGGGCCGATTCCCAATCAGGGATATATGCAAGGGTCAGTGGCGAACATCGATCCACACAGCCGGCAACTGGGCATCATCCAGAACCTGTTTGTCGGCTACCAGTATCAGCTCACCAGCGATTTGAAGGTCGATGTGAACTATGTCGGTACCTTCGGGTCGAATCTCCACGATCCGAACGGATCGCAGGCCAACATCATCCCGTTTACCACATATCGGACGCTGTTGATGTCCGGTCACGTGAATGACAACGTCACCGATCCGACGTCTGCGCAGGCCGCCGGTGTTCCTTATCCGTATGCCGGATGGGCACATGCCGCAGTCGATGCACTGCGCCCATATCCGCAGACCACGGTCGACGGCGGTTACATCCAAGTCGCGAACGCTCCGGTGGGCAGGAGCGGATACAACGGCTTCAACGTGGAAGTCACCAAGCGCGAGAAAAATGGCATGGCTCTGGACATGAGCTATAGCACCAATCGCACCACAGGCAACGTGACCAACACCATGGTTGACTGGGGCGGCTGGGGCGGCGGCAGCAATCTCCAGGATCCAGGGCTGTACAACGACAAGAAAAACTGGGGAACTCCGCTGACCAACCAGGGAGTCAAAGGGTATGTAACCTATCAGCTACCTCTGGGACGCGGCAAGAGGTTCCTCGGTGGGGCCAATCGGCTGGTCGATGAGACTGTTGGCGGTTGGGGAATTGGCGCGATCGTCTCTTACGGAAACGGTGGCAATGTGTGGGCGTTCGATTCCAGCGAGTGGTATTCAGGCTGGAACTATCAAGGCGGTAAAGTCTGGCCCAACGTAAGGCAAGGAGCGAACTTCAAGAACACATTCAAGAAGTGGAATCCGACTTGGCAGCCAAGCCAGGGACAGGACCCGGACAGCCTGCAATTCGATCCCACCATCTTCTCCAATCCCGAGATGGGCCAACTCGGCAACAGCCCCAAGTACTTCTCGCACTGGAGAGGGTGGGCGTCACCGTCAGAAAATGCCAGCGTAACCAAGAAGTTCCGGGTCAGCCCGAACGATCGCTTCTCGGCCAGCATCCGGGCGGACTTCTTCAATGTATTCAATCGTCACTACTGGGATTTCGCAAGCCTAAGCATGTGGAACCCCCAAACTTTTGGACACGTTCAAGGCGTCACCGGAAACCGCACTGGGCAAATCTCAGCGCGCTTCCAGTTTTAACCCAAAGTCCTGCGTGTGCTCCTGCGCGCAGTTTCCCAACGGCTGCCGGAATCCAACCGGCAGCCGTTGGGGCTTTACGCACCTCTCCGAAGTGAGTCCGTAACTTCAAGTCGCTTCTGGGTAGATTCTCTGCCATGTAGGAATAGGGGGTACCATGGGGAGCTTATTCCGGTTTTGAAGTCTTGACCCGCGAACAGCTGAACGGCTTCGTGAAACGGTCCGAGCGCTGCGAGCCGAAAGATTGCCAATTGACATTCTCTACTGAGGCCGTGAACATGGGAAAGCCATGTTCGCAAACCTCCATTCAACAATCTGTTCCCTTTGGAAAACGCAATGAAAACGTTCCGTTGCCTAGTATTAACAATTAGCTGCAGGCGTATGGCATTCCCATTGGCTGACCTCCCTGGCGCCAACCTCGTGCCGGGAAGAAGCAAATGATGCGTGACAAATTTGGCCGCAACGCACTGGTCCGATTTCGGGTCGCGGCAACGTTCGTGCTCTGTTGTTCCATCGCGTTTACCCACCTCCTCTCTTCGCCAGCACAGGAAGTGATTCAGTCAGGCACTGTGGCAAACTCCGCGCTTGTCCCGGCTAATTTTGTCGATATTACAGGGCGATCCGGTGTGGAGTTTCAACACCAGGCCCCACATGGATCGAGGAAATATCTCATTGAGACCATGGGCTCCGGCGTTGCACTGTTCGATTACGACAATGATGGCCGCCTGGATGTTTTCCTCGTCAATGGTGCGTCTTTCGGCGATTTTGTGCCGAAGGGAACCATTCCTCAGAAGACAGGACCGCAATACTGGAACAGACTCTATCACCAGAAGCCCGACGGAACCTTTGAGGATCGAACGGAGAAGGCCGGACTTCAAGGCGTGGGCTATGGAATGGGCGTTGCCGTGGGCGACTACGACAATGATGGAAACGAAGACCTCTACGTCACGGCATACGGCGGGAACAAACTGTATCACAACAATGGCGACGGAACATTCAGCGATGTCACAGCAAAGGCCGGCGTCGGTGGAAGTGGATGGTCCTCGTCCGCCGCATGGGTGGACCTCGACAACGACGGGTACCTCGATCTAGTTGTCCTTCGCTATGTTCAATGGGATTGGGAGGACGTATGGTGCGGTGAACATCGGGAAGGCTTCCGCGGGTATTGTCACCCCGACTCCTTTCAGCCCATCTCGATGCTGGTCTATCACAACAACGGCAATGGAACCTTTACCGAGGAAGCGCGAAAGCTCGGATTGGATAAGCCAGCTAAGGCGCTCGGCATCGCGATTGCAGACTACGATCGCGATGGACATCCGGATATCTTCATTGCCAACGACGCCATGGTGGAGTTCCTCTTTCATAACAAGGGCGACGGCACATTCGAAGAAGTGGGCCTTCAGTCCGAGACTGCCGTCGACGGCCAAGGCCGGACGTATTCAGGCATGGGAATCGACTTTTCCGATTACGATAACGACGGTTGGCCCGACTTGCTTGTCGACGATCTTGCCAACCAGGAGTATGCACTTTACCGGAACAACAGAGACGGAACATTTGATTACGACAGCTATGCCACGGGAATCGGCCGATCAACAATGCTCCATTCCGGTTGGGGCTTACGCTTTGTGGATTACGACAACGATGGGTGGAAGGACCTTCTCGTTGCGCAGGGACACGATCTAGACACCATTGAAAAAATCTCCCCGCAGTTGCATTATCGCGAACCCGTCATGTTGCTGAGGAATATCGGCGGAAAGGGCTTTGTGGATGTTGGTTTGGTCTCCGGCGAAGTCTTCAGGCAGCGTTGGGTTGGGCGCGGGATGGCCATCGGCGATCTTGACAACGACGGTCGCATGGACGCGGTAGTTACCGAGAACGGCGGTCCCGTGCACATTCTGATGAATCGGACCAAGACCGCAAATCACTGGATCGGTTTCAAACTCGTCGGCCACAAAAGCAATCGGGATGGCATCGGGGCAGTCATCGAAGTCGATACTGCAAAAGGATCCCAATGGTATACGGTCACCACGGCATCGAGCTACATGTCGTCAGGAGATGTGCGGGCGCATTTTGGCTTGGGAACCGAAGAGGGAGCAAAGGCTGTTAAAGTCCGCTGGCCCAGCGGCATTGTCCAAAGTCTGAAAGATGTGAGAGGCGACCGCTATCTTCGCATAGAGGAGACGACAAACGAGTGAAGAGACAGAAAGGAGAGTGTGCAGAACCGCTATAGACGGAGTGAGGTGGCCCCGGTTGTTCGGACAGGTTTTTCGGGTTCTTATTGGCCGCTGCATAAATAATGCAACAGTTCAACGCAAAGAAATGGGCAACTCGGACTGAGCGATGCACCCACGCAGTTTGTAACAGTTCACGCCCCCCTGCCAGTTCGCCGGTAGCAGGGGAGGAAGCGGCGTGACAGATTAGATACCCGATCCCCGCGTGGCGCTGGACATGGCATAGATTCTCGTTCACTGTAGTGGCATGGGT
>Ga0255354_1000033_pt1 | contig 83473 bp, 84 predicted proteins | sample HBST50metaG_FD_189942 | JGI IMG/M metagenome (GOLD analysis project Ga0255354, IMG submission 189942) | Peat soil microbial communities from Stordalen Mire, Sweden - H.B.S.T50 | ecosystem: Environmental > Terrestrial > Soil > Wetlands > Peat | place: Sweden: Norrbotten County, Stordalen Mire...
ATAGGACTTCCACGGTTGTTGACCGTTACGTAGCTCAATCCAACCGAACCGCCGGATGCGGACCCGCATGTCCGGTGGTGTGGCAGGGGTCGGCGGGTGACCGCCGCCCCTATGCCGATTGACATTTCCGGGAGTCGGTTTTTATGTCCGCTCCGGTCGATGCAGTCGCAAGCAGTATGATGATCGGGCTTTTGCTTTTGTTCTTGCTTTTGCTTTCAACGGTTGCGGTCAGGCCCCTTTGAGGGGCCAGCAACCGTAAAGCCACCGGCTCTGCCGGTGGATACTTACATCCCTGCTCGTGTGTGATGCAAGGTAACGCGATGGTCGTCCCAGAACACGGATTTTACCCAGCGCGTGGGAACCAGCACTGAGCGACCGTTGAGCCAGTCACCGGTTTTGACCTCTAAGTAGCCGAGATGCCAGGAAGACTCGTCCATGATAAAGCCCTCCAGGCGCCCCATCTCACCGTCCGTGGCCCAGACCTCGTAATTCATCAAGCCCCAGGCGCTGCGAAGGTTCGGATCCTCTCTGGTATGCAACGGATATTTCATTCCAGTCGGGATAAGAGACAACCCGCCGAATTGACTGTTCGCCCAATAGGCCATCGATCCGAAGTACTCTCGCATCGCGATCTCTTGCTGGCGAGAAACCGGCTTTTCGGTATCCACATCTGGGCTATTGACCACCTGCTCTTTCGTCAAATGGACGTGGAAGGTCTTCTGAGCCCAGTCGGGCGGGTCAACTGCTGCAATCGGCAGAACCACATCTCGCCGTGTGAACCAGGTTCCCACGTCAACCACCAAATAACGGATCGTCCATGAAAGGCCGTCGAAAAGAAAGTTGCGGACAGTCCCTATCTCGCCGTCCGCTGCTATCACGGACACGCCTTTCAAAGTTTCCAGGTCGAGAAGCATATTCCTCCTGCAGGTCGAAGGTCATGGTAACCGCGCAGGAACAAGAAGACTGTTCCGTTTTGAACATCATATGTAAAAGAAGATCCCGACGTAGAACAGCTGATAGAATCAAGCATCCAGGAAGTTGATTCAGCTATCCTTCCAGATTGTCCCTTCCCGATGCTCGACCGCCATGAGCTATTGCCGCCCACTTTTCTTCATTGTGGGTTTTGTATGGAGAATGGTTTCGCTCTTAAAAAACACAACGTTGTCATTCGCGCAGCATGGCACTTTGCGATTGGGTCTTTCGCATAATGTCTGCACTTCAAGGAATGAGTCGCATGGCATCATTCCAAGCCACGACCAGGACTTTTGCATCGCCTGCTATGGTCTGAGGGTGCCGTTCTGGTTGACCCAGCCGCCTCGAAAGAAACGGTGATGCACCATGCTTTGGGCAAGCAGAAAAACGGCGACGGCCAACCCAACCAGAAACAGGAACTGTCCAATTTGGAACCAGGGCGACTTTTCCCTTGCAGGGGCTGCCTTATCCGAATTCTTAGCCATCTGAGATATCTCTCAGCCAAGTCAAGTGACTGTTTTAGTAATGCCATTCGTGCGCCTAGACCGACGCAATAATCTGTACTATTTTGCTCAATATCGAAAAACTGACGGGAAGGCTCATCGAAGCCATCGCGCATATCGGCTCAATCTGAAATCTCCTCTTGCAGTGCTAAACCGCTGAAATGATACCGTTTTTGAGCGGCTTCGCAAGATGGGACCCGCCGTTGTGGCCAGTGGAGCGCCATAGCGCCGCGATGCTCTGCAGCGGCTTTGCGGTCTGGCTAGGGGGAATCGCGGAAGGCGCCAGTCGATGCACTCATCATTGGGGCCTGTGCCGCTGTCTTTGCTACCACCATTCCATTGAGCGGTCTGAAGGAGTCTTCACGCCGGTTTCCGGCTTGGCTGAGTGAAGAAGCAAGAGGGGACACTGCACGAGCTTCACGACCTTTTCGGCAATCGACCCGAAGACCAGTGGATGCCAACCGGAGATGCCGTGCGTGGAGATCACGACCATGTCGATATGTTCGCGCTCCACCACTTCCATGATGCACCCCGATATGTCATTCGCAAGTTCGACACTGGAACCTGCCTTCACTCCCCTGTTAGAGAGAACCGCTCGTGCCTTCGCCAGATGCTGCTCGGCACGCGTCTTCTCCTCCTTTTGAAACTGCACCTGGGGAGTAGCATATTCGGAGGTGAAGGTCGAGAAGAGCGGAACGACATTCACGAGGAAGAGTTCAGCATGGAAATGCTGAGCCAGGTCCGTCGCCATCTCTAAGAACTTGTTGAAAAACACCTACGAGTCCCGGAATACGGCAAGAATCGTGATACCAAAACCATCATCGAGATGCCGCCGATCGCGCTACGGGCCTTGTAGCGCGATTTGATTTCATGCCGCGTGTGGCTTTGAACGTTTTTCAACAAGTTCCTAAAGCCGCGTGGGACGATGGGCTGAAGTCGATAGGCAACAGGATCTTTGTCGGGATGGACTTCAAAGTGTGACGCTCAGACATGACGCTCTCCTCGCCGGATCATAGTCGCGGCCAAATGACTATTGTTCTCTCCAGGGAGAACAAAGACTGTGCTCTCTTGCACAGTTCGGGTTCAATGCGCCTGATGTTCTCTTAGCATGTGTGGTGAATCGCGGCGCCGGGATTGCGGACCTCTCTGGTGAGCAATTGTGACCTGCATTCATGAGCTGGGCTGTCCAATACTGGCGACGCAAGGTCCGGGCACTTGGCTGGATTTGAAATGGCGTCACGTGACAAACGATACCGCAACAGATGCTTTTTTTTACGTTTAGCGGCGCTTGGTCGTACAGCCTATTGCGAGTGAGGGAGGAGGAGTCATGAGAGTCTTAATGGCAGTTGACGACTCGGCATTTTCTGAAACTGTGCTTCGTGCTGTTGGGATCGGGATTCGGCATGAGAATACCGAGGTCCTGGTGTTACACGTGCTGCAACCGGTTGAGCCCGTGCCTCCGCCTGAGATGGCTCAAGGTTACGCTCCCGAGTTGGAAGGGCAGAAGCAGCCAGCTCGTACATTGGTCGAGCGAATTGCGGGCGAGCTGCGAAGAGCGGGATTTACGGCACAAACAGAAGTCCAGATTGGAGACGTAACAGAGACCATTCTCGACAGAGCGGCAGAATGGCGTGCCGATCTGATAGTGGTCGGTTCACACGGGCAGAGGAGCATCCACGATTTCTTACTGGGCAGCGTGGCGGAGTCGGTCGCTCGTAGAGCCGGATGCTCCGTGGCTATCGTTCGCAAAGCGGTCAGCAAGTAAGGAACGCCCGGGTGCAGGCACGCAAGATGAATGAGCAAGTTGGGGCAGATACCCTCGGCAGCGGAGTTGGCGGCGGCATCGCCTTTGAGCATGAACTGCGCAGTGGTTGGGCACCCTTTGGGAGACTTGGGTTTGCGTCGACCACGGGAACCTCAATCAAGCAGGTTGAAGAGGTTGGCCTGGACCAGGTGAAGCCTTTTGGAAAGGGAATTATATATTTAACTTTCTTGCGTATTAATGTTGCGCGGTTAGCGAAGTTCGCGCACACTTGATGTTCGTTTCGTCTTAAAATGGTTAACTTTCGTCATTTTTGCAACCAAAAACACTACCGGGAGTTAAGTATATAGTTCCCTTTGGAAAGTGCGGAGATATGTTCGGCATTACCTTTATTCACTCAGAGCCAAGTTTCGGCGCCAAACATCACGAGAGCGTAATGAAGACCTTTTACCGGCTTCGCTTGACGAAGAGTGTTGACCTTGGCCCGGACCTCGAGGTATCGAACCATCCCACCTATGCAAACAAAACTTATACGACTGCACTGCTGGGCATAAGAATGCGGATCATGTTCTGATGCAGCAACACGGCGGGAGCAGGGCAAGATCTTCAATTCTACTGATGGGCATCCGCTGACGATGGCCAAAAGGGAACAGATAGACTCGCCCGTTCGTGGAAGGCTGCATGTATCTGAGGGCGCAAGAGCGATCCAGAGCGGAGTGCATATTCTCCGCGCAACAGAGCCTTCAGAGGAGAGAAGGCATGTTCAAGTAAAAGGAGCATTCATGACCACGACGAACAAATGCGAACATCCGGCTTGCAACTGTGTGGCACAAAATGGGAAGAAATACTGTAGCGAGGCATGTGCCGATAAGAAGAGGACTCCCGAACTGACCTGCCAATGCCAGCATCCAGAATGCCATGGGAAAGCGCTTAAAGTCTAGCCTTCACGTCCCGTTTGTATTCACGGATTTCGTTCTTTCCGTGCGGAATTCTGTCCCATTTCAACAGTGAAAGGCAAAGAGCACCTCATGTCATCTTCTGCAACATTTGCAGCAACAATCGCTCCGCCTGCATTGGATGAGTTGTGCATCAACACGCTCCGCTTCCTGGCGGTAGACATGGTGCAGAAGGCCAACTCGGGTCATCCCGGCTTGCCGATGGGCTCGGCGTCCATGGCGTACGCGCTCTGGGATCGATCGCTCAAGTTCAACCCGCGCGATCCCGACTGGCCCGACCGGGACCGGTTCGTTCTCTCGGCCGGACATGGGTGTGCGCTGTTGTATGCCCTGCTCCATGTCACGGGATATGACTTACCACTGGAGGAGCTCAAGAGATTTCGTCAATGGGGCAGCCGTACTCCGGGACATCCGGAGTACGGCAAAACTCCAGGCGTCGAGGCTACCACAGGGCCGTTGGGACAAGGATTGGCCAATGGCGTTGGCATGGCCATCGCCGAGGTTGCTCTTGCGGCACGCTTTAACAGGCCCGGCCACCGGATCGTGGATCACAATACCTATGTTCTAGTCAGCGATGGCGACCTTGAGGAGGGAATATCCTCAGAGGCCGGATCGGGCGCGGGTCATCAGCACCTGGGCAAACTGATCGTTCTCTATGCCGACAACCACATCACGATCGAAGGCAGCACGGAGCTTACGTTCACCGAAGATCGAATGGCCCGGTTCGCCGCCTTCGGCTGGCATGTGCAGAGAGTGGAACGGAGCAACGACGTTGACGCGGTGTCCCTTGCGCTGCAGAATGCCCGCGAGGAAAGCGGGCGTCCATCGTTGATTGCAGTGCGTACCCACATTGGCTTCGGCAGCCCCAACAAACAGGACACCGCCGCAGCCCACGGAGAGGCGCTCGGCGTTGAAGAGGTCCGCCTTACCAAGGAAGGAATGGGCTGGCCGGTTGCTCCCCCCTTCCATATTCCCGCGGAGGCCTTGGAACATTTTCGGAGAGCGGTTGCGCGCGGAAATTCTGCGCAGACAGAATGGGAGTCGCGCTTTAAAGCGTACGGAAAACAATACCCCGACTTAGCAGCGGAGTTTCAGAGAGTTATCGACAGACGACTGCCCAAGGATTGGGACGCTGATCTGCCGACATTTCGCGCGGCGGACGGTCCGATGGCGACACGTGTTGCATCAGGGAAGGCGATCGAGGCTCTCGGTCCTCATCTGCCGGAAATGATGGGAGGCTCGGCAGATCTTGGTCCTAGCACCCACACTAATATTGATGGAGCCGGAAACTTCGAGCCGGAAAACTGGGCGGGACGCAACATGCACTTCGGCATTCGAGAGAATGCCATGGGCGCCATCCTGAATGGAATGGCATTGCACCGCGGCCTCATCCCGTATGGGGGAACGTTCTTTGTCTTCACCGACTATATGCGTCCACCGATGCGCCTGGCGGCTATGGACGCCTTGCCAGTGATCTATGTCTTCACCCATGACAGCATTGGCATGGGCGAGGACGGCCCGACGCATCAGCCTGTCGAACAATTATTGGGATTGCGATCGATTCCCGGCATGGTTGTTCTTCGGCCGGCGGACGCGAATGAGACAGTGGCCGCATGGAGACTTGCCGTTGGCAGGAAGAAAGGCCCGGTTGCTCTGGTCCTAACACGCCAGGGCCTCCCGGTGCTCGACCTAGTTCGCTTTCCTGGCATCCCTGCAGGAGTGTCGCTCGGCGGTTATATTCTTGCGGATTCTCAGGCGGGCGATCAAGCTGAAATCATCCTCATCGCCACCGGCTCCGAAGTCCATCTGGCGTTGGAAGGTCGCGGCCGGCTCGCAGCCGAAGGTGTTAAGGCAAGAGTTGTAAGCATGCCGAGCACAAACATCTTCTCGTCCCAGCCGGATGCTTATCGAGAAAAGGTCCTACCCACAGGTGTACCGATGTTGGTCATCGAGGCCGGTGCATCCCTCGGCTGGAAATCCTATGTCGGTGCTCAGATTGCGGTGATTGGCGTCGATACTTTCGGTGCATCGGCTCCCGGGCCAGTCGTGATGCAGCACTACGGTTTCACGGTGGAGAATGTCTGCAAACAAGCTCACGCTTTGCTCGACCAGCACAAGGAGAAAGGATCATGCGTGTAGGAATCGCATCTGACCATGGAGGGTTTGCTCTGAAAGAGCAGATCGCGGATTTGCTGCGCGGTGCTGCCCATGAGGTCGTAGACTTCGGTGCGATTCAACCGAGCCCCGGAGACGATTACCCGGATTACGTTATCCCACTGGCCAGGGCCGTGGCTGCAGGCACAGTTGAACGCGGAATAGCGCTCTGCGGCAGCGGAGTGGGTGCATCCATCTGCGCCAACAAAGTTGCTGGTGTGCGCGCAGGGCTCATCCATGACGTGTTCTCGGCCCACCAGGGAGTTGAAGACGACGACATGAATGTCTTTTCACTCGGTGGACAGGTCATAGGGCCCGCGTTGGCGTGGGAATTGATCGAGACGTTTCTAAAGGCACGGTTCAGCGGTGCGGAGCGCCACCAACGAAGAGTCGACAAAGTGAAGGCGCTTGAAATGCATGAGGTCGCGCTTTGAATGTATTTGTTGAGCTGACCGCACTTTGAGGCGAATCAGGAGCGGTCGGCAGTTGCCTTTTGCTGGGATCAGCTTCCCCAGGCCGCGAAGGCGGGCGCCGAATATGTCCGGTATCGGCGGGAAATGGTACTTAAAAGGCACGAGACGGAGGATGTTCCATGATCGAGATTCTGAAGAACTTTCCCGACAATGTTATTGCGCTTTCCTGCGCTGGACAGGTCACAAAAGAGGATTACGAAGGAACTCTTGTTCCTGCAATTCTCAAAGTACTCAAGCGGCACGATAAGATCCGACTCTTATATAAGACCTCGGCGAATTTCACCGGCTACGACCCAGGGCTATCTGGGAGGACCTGAAGATTGGTGTGGAACATCCCACGCGCTGGGAGCGCGTCGCGGTGGTCACCGATGTGGACTGGATCGTGCAAATGATGAGGCTATTCAGCTTCCTCATGCCCTGCCCTGCGAAGTTGTTTCCAACTTCGGAACTCGCGCAGGCGAATGCCTGGATCATCGCCGCCAGTTGAGCTAGGAGGGACGCAAGCCATAATGAGTCGCCTTCTGCCCACTGATCGCCAGTGCGTCATATAGCAGTGAGTCTCACGCGCCGCCGCGCGGCGATGCCGTCTCCACGCCGGCATAGAGTAATGAGTGCAACATATCTGAGAACCGGAGTCTCGACCGTTTCGGCACTTTTCCAAGAGAGGAAAACACATGGAATTGGGCATGATCGGATTAGGGAGAATGGGATCCAACATGGTGCAGCGCCTGCTGCGGGCCGGTCACCAGTGCGTTGCTTACGACGTCCATCCGGAGGCCGCGCAAGCGCTCGTCAAAGACGGCGCGGTCGGCGCAACGTCGATTGCAGAGTTCGTCAAGAAGTTGAAAGCGCCTCGTGCTATCTGGATGATGGTGCCGGCCGCCGTGGTCGATGAGACGCTGAAGACACTCATCCCGTTCCTCGAAAAGGACGACGTGGTGATCGATGGTGGCAACTCCTACTACCACGATGACATCCGCCGCGCTGCCGAATTGAAGCCGAAGGGCATCCACTATGTGGACGCCGGGACGAGCGGCGGCGTCTGGGGCTCGGAGCGAGGCTACTGCCTGATGATCGGCGGGGACGACAACGTAGTGCAGCGCATCGACCCCATCTTTTCTGCCCTCGCTCCGAGCATCGATTCGGCGCCACGCACGCCGGGTCGGGAAAAGGTCGGCGGAACGGCCGAACACGGCTATCTGCGTTGCGGTCCGAACGGCGCCGGCCACTTTGTCAAGATGGTCCACAACGGCATCGAATACGGCATGATGGCTTCGTATGCGGAAGGGTTGAACATTCTGCGCCATGCCAACGCCGGCAAGCAGAAGCAGACCGTGGATGCAGAGACCACGCCGCTGCGCAATCCCGAGTACTACCCCTACGACCTGAACATTGCCGACATCGCCGAGGTCTGGCGCCGCGGCAGCGTGATTGCTTCATGGCTGTTGGACCTCGCAGCTATCTCTCTGCTCGACAGTCCGGACCTGGCGAAGTTTGAGGGACGTGTATCGGATTCGGGAGAAGGGCGGTGGACGATCAAGGCAGCCATCGACGAGTCGGTTCCAGCCCCCGTCCTTAGCGCCGCGCTCTACGAACGCTTCAGCTCGCGTGGTGAAGACGACTTTGCCGAAAAGGTGCTTTCGGCGCTGCGCTTTCAGTTCGGTGGCCATAAGGAGAAGGTAGCCGACAGCAAGGGAGGAGTCTGATGGCCCGGTCCCATTCAGACGCGCTGGTGATCTTCGGTGTGACAGGCGATCTGGCCCACAAGATGATCTTTCCTGCACTCTATGCAATGGTAAAAAAGGGCGCCCTTGATGTTCCGGTCATCGGTGTCGCTTTTCCAAAGTGGAGCATGGAGCATTTGCACAAGCGTGTGACAGACAGCATAGAGCGATCAGGCGGAATCGACAACAAGCGTGCATTTGAACATCTCCTCTCCCGGCTCAAGTATGTGAGTGGAGACTATAAAGACCCAGGCACGTTCACAGCGATCAAAGCGGTGCTGGGTAAGGCGCGACGGCCTGCGCATTATCTGGCGATTCCACCGTCACTCTTCGAGACCGTGATCGAAGGTCTCGGCGTCGCGAAACTGTCTGAACACGCGCGCGTTATTGTCGAAAAACCTTTCGGCCGCGACCTGGCCTCCGCACGAGCGCTCAACCAGGTGGCCCATTCGGTGTTCCCGGAAGACTCAATCTTCCGCATCGATCACTTCCTCGGGAAGGAAGCGATCATGAATATCCTTTATTTTCGCTTTGCCAATTCATTTCTTGAGCCGATCTGGAACCGTAACTACGTGGCCAGCGTCCAGATCACTCTCTCGGAGAGTTTTGGCGTGGGAAAGCGCGGCGCGTTTTACGAGACAGCTGGCTGCTTGCGCGACGTGATCCAGAATCACCTCTTCCAGGTAGTCGCACTTCTTGCGATGGAACCACCGGCGGGCCGGGACTTTGGTGCAGTGCACAGCGAGAAGGCTAAGGTCTTCAAAGCAATGCGACCTCTGACACCAGACGACGTGGCCCGCGGGCAATACGCCGGCTACAGGGATGAGCAGGATGTGGCAAAGCACTCAGACGTGGAGACTTTCTGCGCTTTGCGACTGTTCATCGATTCGTGGCGTTGGGAGGGGGTGCCGTGGTACCTTCGTTCCGGCAAATACCTGCCAGACACCGCGACTGAGGTCCTGGTGGAGTTGAAGCCGGCGCCGCAGAGGCTTTTCGCCGACTCGGAACCGCTGACTGGCCGATCAAACTACCTGCGCTTCCGGCTCTCCCCCAACCCCGCCATTGCCGTTGCCGCACGCGTCAAGCTCGCGGGCCAAGATTTCGTCGGAGAGCAGCAAGAGCTTTACCTGTCGGAAGAACGGACGGGCGACGAGACGCCCTACGAGAGGCTACTTGGCGACGCCATGGCCGGCGACGGCGCGCTCTTCACGCGTGAAGATGCGGTTGAGGCTGCGTGGGTGGTTGTCGATCCGGTCCTTAAGACTCATCACCGAGTTCGCCTCTACAAACGCCGCAGCTGGGGGCCGAAGGAGGCTGACACGATCATCGCTGCAGACGGCGGTTGGCATAACCCCAACAGCGCAGACTCATCGGAATGAAGTGCCGGACGCCGTCGGTTTAGTCCAACCCGATCATAGCCGGACACACCAACGCAGCACCGTCCTATCCAGGAGAAATCGAATGAAAACGACCCAGAAACTTCATGAGATCGGCCAGAGCCTCTGGCTCGATAACATCACCCGCGGCTTGCTGACCAGCGGCACCCTTCAACGCTATATCCAGGAGCTATCAATCACGGGCCTTACCTCGAACCCTACGATTTTCGATCACGCCATCAAGAACAGTCACGACTACGACGACGCCATCAACCAGAAACTGAAAGAAGGCAAATCGGGTGAGGCGCTCTTCTTTGAATTGGCGATCGAGGACCTGCAGCAGGCCGCCGATCTCTTCCGACCGATCCACGACCGGACAGACGGTGTGGACGGCTGGGTGTCTCTGGAGGTCTCGCCCCTGTTGGCTCGCGACACGGCGGGCACCCTCACCGCGGCCAAGGCTCTCCACGCCCGAGCGGAACGGCCGAATCTCTTCATCAAGATCCCTGGTACAAGCCAGGGCCTCCCAGCAATTGAAGAGGCAATCTTTGCCGGAGTGCCCGTCAACGTAACTCTACTATTCTCTGGCGCGCAATATGTGGCGGCCGCTGAGGCATACCTGCGCGGCATCGAGCGGCGCATCGCCGCCGGGCTGAATCCGGATGTAGGCTCCGTGGCTTCACTCTTCGTCAGCCGATGGGACGTGGCAGTAGCAAAAAAGGCGCCGGAGTCATTGCGCAACAAGCTTGGCATCGCCATCGGCGGAGAGGCCTATAAGCGATACCGCGCTCTGCTTGACTCGCCGCGGTGGCTTCGCATCCTGAATGCCGGTGCCCGTTCCCAGCGCCTTCTCTGGGCAAGCACCGGAACCAAAGACCCAAACGCCTCCGACATCCTCTACGTCCAGGCGCTTGCCTTGCCCTTCACCGTGAACACGATGCCTGAAGCCACTCTGAAAGCCCTCGCCGCTCATGAAGAATTCGGCGAAGCCCTGCCCGCACAAGCCGATGTGGTGATGGCGGAATTCGCCAAGGCTGGTATTGACACGGACGCCGTGGCCGCTCAGCTCCTCGGGGAAGGGGTCGCATCGTTCGCCAAGTCCTGGAATGATCTGATGGGTTGCATCGCGTCAAAAAGCCAGATACTCAAAGCCGCCTGAGTGCGTGCTGGGGCCACGCTCTGCTCCGTGTACGCAATTGCTCAGCACCGCAACCTTCAAAACTGAAATGCTTATTGAGCAAGCGGTTCACAATTCGTCTGCGGGTTGTGATGCGGGCCAGCATGGGGTCCCCGTTGGCCTACCAAGAATGATCTTTGCAGCCCCATTAGCACTTCGGGAGCAACCGTCTGAGCTGTGCCCGGTCAACCATGTAAAAGGAGACGTCATGTTAATCAAAGCAAAGGCGCTGAAAGGTTACTCACTCAAGAGTCTCGATGGAGACATCGGGTCGGCCAATGAGTTCTTGTTCGACGACCAGTATTGGGCAATTCGATACCTCATCGCAAACTCAGAGGGTTGGCTTAGCGGCAAGAAGGTGCTGATCTCGCCGTACTCTTTGAACCGTGTCAATACTGGTGACGAGCATGTGTCTGTACTATTGACCAGGAAGCAGATTGAAGATAGTCCCTCCGTTGACACGGACGAGCCAGTGTCCCGTCAATTCGAGAGATCCTACAACGGGTATTACGGCTATCCGAATTATTGGGGTGGTCCTTACATGTGGGGAGGATATTCGTGCCTTTCGCGAGATCGAACAAGATGGGGCTCGACAGCCACGGAACCTGTGGGAGGTGATCGTCACCTTCGCAGTACCCACGAGGTAACGGGCTACCATCTCCTCGCGCTTGACGGTGAGATCGGCCATGTCGATGACTTCATCATCGATGACGAGACCTGGGCAATTCGTTACCTTGTTGTGGCAACAAAAAACTGGTGGCCTGGGAAAAAGGTGCTGATTTCACCAAAGTGGATCGAAAACGTGAGTTGGGACGAAAGGGAAGTTGCAATTGGCTTATCTCGCGAGACCATCAAGGCTGCGCCGGAATACAACGACGAGTCTTTGCTTACACGGGATTACGAGACAGGCTTGTATGGGCACTACAATCGTGAAGGATACTGGGTCGACGAATTCGCTGCAGTCTGAATGCATTTCAACAAGTTGTTACAGCAGCTCCGTGTTGAATGTGCACTCCGAAGAAAAATAGGCCACAGACCCCGCTTCCGTGCAGTCTGTGGCTTATCTTGCTTTGCTCTTGACATCCCCGACCGATATTGCAAATTGCGCTGGGTAGGTGTGTATGAACTTCCTTCTTCTTTAGATACCGCCTTTGCGAAGCAGGAAACCAATGCCGTAGGTTACCTCGCGTACTCTATATTTTTCGAAATCGGTGGGACTTCGCCATGCCGACGTCGGCAAGCAACAGAGCACTTCGTATGCCGAGAATACCGTATGCGGCCAGCCGCAAATGCAAGCGTTACCGATCAATCAATACTGTTCTATTTTGAACGGATTTTTGGTTGCCCGGGTGCGAAGCTGACATCATGCAAGAGCATGTCCGCAAACAGTCTCGGGGGCACTACGCAACTAGCCTAAAGAATAACTTGCTAGTATTCGGCACCGATACGGAGGACAACTCCGTTCCGCAATCAAGAGCCAAACCAAGGATTCAGGAGGGATGGAACTCCAAACCATGACTCTAATGGATGCACCAAAGTATGACGCGGTTCGTGAACGGCGACACAAACACATCGTGATGGCCGTCTTTCTGCTGGCAGTCCTAAGCGCCCTCGGCACCTGGTGGTTATGGAATTGGCCGGAAGAGCACCGCGTGAACGCATTTATGACGACAGTTGAATCTGGTGACCTGACAAAAGCGTACGGTATTTGGGAACAGGATCAAGATTGGCAGCAACACCCAGAACGCTACAAGACTTATGGCTTTGATCGCTTCCAGAAGGACTGGGGAGTTGGCAGTCAATACGGGACAATTCATAGTTACAAGTTCGTTTTGTCAAGGTCCTGGGGCAATGGAGTCATCACTGGGGTGGATATCAATGGCGGCAAGACTCCGATATTCCTGTGGGTGGATCGCAAAACCAAGGCGATCAGTTTCTCCCCGGTGGAACTATACCGGCCCATATGGGACACGCGATGGGATACCGGGACCCATTGAAACCGTAGGAAGGTCGCGCAGACGCTCCAATATAAATCGCGCTTCTAAGAGCTATCGACTTAGTAAGCAAGAGGCCACCGAGTCGATCCCCGGCGGCCTCTTGTCACGGTTCATTTAGCCGTTTTGATTGTCCTGATCGGGATGTATCGTGCGGTAGCTCGAATTTCCCTTCGACCAGACGAGCATCAGAAGTTCCTTCCCATCCTTGTCCTGGTGCACTGCGCTGGCGAATTGGCTGGCGGATTCGGCCGGCTTCCGGTTGACTTCCAGAATGACGTCTCCTGGCTGTAGTCCAGCGTCATCGGCTGGGCTACCAGAGCGAACGTTCTGGACGACTACGCCATGCACCTGCTCCGGCACATTGAACTGCTGACGAGCTTCCGCTGTCAGGTTGCTGACCTCAATCCCGATCTTTCCGTTTGCTTGACCATCCTCACCGCCATTCTCGGCAACCTCCATATTGCCGTGGAACTGGCCCACCGTGAGGTTCAGTGTTGTGGTCTTGCCGTCGCGAAGAATCCCCAGAGTGATCTTGGTTCCCGGCGCCATCTCGCTGACAGCTACCTGTAATGCGCTTCCGTTGACGATCTTCTGCCCATTGAGTTGCGCGATCACGTCGCCGGTCTTCAATCCGCCGCTGCTTGCTGGCGAGTCAGGAGTAACCTGAGAGACGATGGCTCCGGTAGCGTCCTGAAGATTGAAGAAATGAGCGTTGTCCGGGGTGACGTCATTCATACTGATGCCGAGATAGCCGTGCTCGACCTTGCCGCTCTTGATCAATTGCTCGGTTGTGGCGCGCACAATCTGCGAGGGAATCGCAAAGCCCGCGCCAGCGAACGAACCGCTGTTGGAAATGATGAAGGTGTTGATGCCGACCAACTCGCCATGTGAATTCACCAGCGGACCGCCGGAGTTACCGGGATTGATGGCCGCATCGGTCTGGATATAGCCGCCTGGTTTGCGTGCGTCATCAGAATAGGGGTTGGGGCGATTGACGGCGCTGACGATGCCGCGGGTCACCGAGAACTGGAAGTAACCAAAGGGGCTGCCGAAGGCAAGGACCGTCTGTCCAGGCTCCAGCTTGGTGGAGTCTCCCCATGCAATAGTGGGAAGGTCGGAGGCATTCACCTTCAATACGGCCAGGTCGGTCAGTTTGTCGACACCGACGACCTTCGCACTTAGAATGCGGCGATCATTCAACGTCACCTTGATCTGCGTCGCACCGTCCACCACGTGATTGTTGGTCACAATGTATCCGTCTGGGGAGATGATGATACCGCTTCCCACTCCATGTTGAATCTGCGGCTGGACCGGCTGCTGGAGCATGGGTCCAAAGAACTGTTGCAGCCCGGGAGGAAGACCCTGCATCTGGCCGTCAGAGGTGGCAAGCTCGCTGGATCCTTTCGACGTGACGGCGACGTTCACAACGGCCGGGGTAACGCGTGAGGCAACAGCTTCCATGGCGTGATCGAGCGATGTGAGAGCCGCAATGCTGCTGTCGTCCATCTTCGTTGTGGCTGCATGAGCACTGTGATTACCAGCGAAAACGATCCAGCCCAGCGCAAAGACGCCTACAAATGCAGCCGCAGCGCCAAATTGCTTTGCGGTTGCAACTAATCTATTAGTTGATTGAGACATGACGACTCCTTTTCTGGTTGAAGTAGCGGTTAAATCTGAACGATCAGCCAGCCGTTTGCAACGGCTACGGCGGCATAAGGAGAGCGGTGATCCTCAGCGACGGCGAAGATCAAGCGGGGAGGGGGTGCATTGATGTCCCACTCCGTCAGCACGATCAACTCGGGCTGGTTCGGAGTGGAATAGCTCTGCCAAAGCCCTTGTTTCAGCGAACTTCCTCGCCGATCATTCAGGCGAGAAGTTTTCGTGGATATTCGTTGTGGCATCACTGCCTTGACGAGTGTGGGGTGAATGCCTAATTCAGGATTGCTCAAAGGCTGAATCACAGGTGCTGACAATGAACTCGTCTGCATAGTCGATGGTGCGAGCGGAGTGAAGCTAACAACCTGCGGAATGCGGGCCAAGGCAATTGCCCCTGCAAACACACCGAGAATCAGGCAGCCTGTCACAACCACTGCCGGTCCGCGGTGCATTGACTCACCTTGGCGCCGCAAGATCCGGTGAACGCGGCGCGCAAGTTCCGACCGCCGCTCCCAGGCGCTAAGAGCGAGTGAAAGGCTGTGGCTGAGGATGGTGAACTCGGCGAGCCGGATCAGACAAAGTGCATAGGTTTTCTTCCCGTAACTTGTTCGCAGAACACGGTCGTCACAAGCAAACTCACGTTCCGCACAAAGCCGGCGCTCGACCCAGAACAAAACTGGATTCAACGGGAACAACACAACGCTGATCTTTTGCAGCAAGTTGAACCAGTCGTCGGCACGGTGCAGATGCTCCATCTCGTGCAAGACCACTTGCTCCAAGTCGGTCGCACTGAGTTGACGCAGTAAAGCCACGGGAAGAAGGATGCGCGGTTGCAAGAAGCCTACCACGCAAGGTCGCTCAACCTCTGTCGAAGTACAAAGCTCTGCGGCGCGACGATTCTTTCCCGCCTGGAGAAGTGTCTGGATGCAATCCTCGGGCTGAATGCGAGCGGCCCGCATCGCCAATCCGCGAAGATAGATGGCGCTCGAAATCAACTGCGCGCCACGCCAGAAAGACAGCATTAACCAGATGCTGGCAATTGCAACACTCCAGAGTAGATCGAGGTGGAAAGGAGAAGCCCGAAATCCCCTTCCACTCTTGAGATGGCTGTCCATTGAAGGGAAGAAATGCAAGAGCAGCAACAGTAGAAAGACATTTGTCCAAACGCCCCATCGTGCGGTCGCACTGAGATCAGGAAGAAAATGCAGGCAGAGGGCAACGCAAAGGGCCAGTATGGCTCCTTCCCAAATCGCGGAAACCAAGCTGCCTGCCATGGCCGCCGACAGAGTTGAGATTGCATGAAGAAGTGGATTCATCTACTTCTCCTCCATCGCTTCGTCCGGCAAGTTCGCAATCGCGCCCCTCAGACGCTTTAGCTCATCGGGAGTGATCTCGTCGTCACCCAACAGCGAGAGCAATAGGCGTTCGCGTGAGTTGCCAAAGAACCGTTGCAGCACATGTCGGACCTCGGATCGGCTCGCTTCTGCCTCTCCAATACAAGCACTGTATAGGAACGCTCGCCCCTCCTGTCGGTGGCTAACGTAGCCTTTCGTTTCGAGAATCCGTACGGTGGTGAGGACAGACGTATATGCCAACTCGGTTTCGGCTGAGGTCGCCGTCACCATGTCGGAAACCGTGCTTTCGCCACGCTCCCAGAGGATTTTCATGAGCCGGAGTTCGGCTTGCGTGAGCGTGATGGATCTCTTTGGAGGCATAGGAGTTGTTGATTGCGGGAGTCCACTTGTTGACCTCCCTGCTGTATTGAGACGCGCAACTAATCAATTAGTTGCGCGCGCCGGCGAATAAACATTTTGGATGGATGCTGCCAGAATCTGCCTGCTATCGAGGCAGTCGCAGCCAAGTGCTTCATCTCAATCAGTTGACAGCGTTTTCTCCTCAGCAAATCCCGTCTCAATTAGACTCCTGCACGGGTGTGACGCAGATTAACCCTGTGATTCGTCCACGATATGGATTCAACCCAACTTGTTGGAACGAGCACAGAGCGGTTGTGGAGCCAGTTTCCAGCATTGACATCTAGAAATCCGAAATGCCAGTTCATATCATCCATGACAAAACCATTCAGGCGTCCAATTTCGCCATCTGTGGCCCAGACTTCATAATTGGACAAGTCCACAACACTGCGAAGATGAGGATCTTCGTTTGGGCTTACTGCGTAGTCCGTCCCTGGCGGTATGATGGAATCGATGCCGAAGCCGCTCTTGATCCAATAATCTATCACGTCATAATACTCGTGCATTGCGATTTACTGTTGGCGGGTGAGAGGCTTTGTGGTGTCCACATCAGGGCTGTTACTGACTTGTTCTCTTGTGCAGTTGACATGGAAGGCTTGTTTCATTGAATTGTGTTGCTCGATGCTGGCAATCGAAAGAACCACTTCGCGCCGCTTGTGCCAGCTTCCCACATCGACAACCAGATACCGAACTTTCCATGAACGATCATCGAATAGAAAGTTGCGAACGATCCCGATCTCTCCATCTTTCGCCTCAACGGATGATCCAATCAGCGTGGCTAGATTGTGTTGCATATTTCTCCCCGCAGTTGAAGACTGAGGTTGACCGCCATGCAGAACCCGACACTTCCAGCGCGAATTGTAAGTTTCCTTCATCATGACATGTCCGAAACAACGTCTTGGTATACCAGCGCTACGGTCCATCTAAGCCCACAGCCCAGCGCTCTAACCGGTTTCTACTCAAGTTTGCAATTCAGCCTTGAGTCCACTCCTGCTGTGATGCAAGTTTACGCGACAGTTGTCCCAAGAAACAGACTCGATCCAGAGTGTGGGAATCAGCACGGTGCGGTCGAGAAGCCATTTTCCAGCTCTGACTTCCAGGTACCCGATATGCCAGGTAGTATCGTCCAGAATAAAACTTTCCAGACGGCCGATCTCCCCGTCCGTGCCGCAGATCTCATATTCAAACAAAGCACGAGCGCTGCGAAGATGCGGGTCTTCTTGGGTGTGTACAGAATATTTTCTACCTGTAGGAATTGGGACTCCGTAGTCCAGGTTACGATGCACCCATGCAGCCATCTTACCGAAGTATTCTTCCAGCGCAATCTCCTGCTGGCGAGAGACCGTCTTCTCCGTGTCAACATCGGGGCTTTCGCGCACCTGGTCTTTCGTCAGACGGACATTGAACGTCTTGCTCTCGCTATTGGGCTGCTCGACTGTCGAGATTGCCAGAACCACATTTCGTCCCTCAAGCCAGCTTCCTACATCGACGACCAGATAGCGAATCTCCCAGGATCTATCGTCGAATATGAAGTTTCTGATACTTCCGATATCTCCGTCTGTCGCATGTGCGGAATACCCCATTAAATCACTCAGCGTGTGCAGCATATTCCTCCTTGTTGAATGGCCTCGGAATCATAAGAGCCTCTGTTTCTGAGGGATCAACAAATCTGATACTTCCTGACTATGGCACTTGGCGGACGCAGGAACTGTCCGGTTTTGAACAGAAAAGAGAAGCCATTGCTGGCTAAGATTTCACTCCAGACAGCTCGTATTCTTGCCTCGCTTTGGAGATTTATGCGGAGGTTGAGTCCAACTGGGTATTGGAATGTGCTTGCGTGTGATTTCAGCGAGATTCGTGACGTTGGATGCCGGGATCTAACTACTGCACAGAGAGGGTACGGTTAATGACACCCAGATGGGTTGCGAACGAACAGATCAAGGCCGCTCATGGTTTCTTGGAGACACGTGTGAAGTTCTTGTTCCTGATACTTCTCACCTGTATGATCTTACCGATGACCGGATTGCCAGCAGAGACGCCACTATCAGTGACAGCCACGTCTGACCAAGCAGCGGTTGTCGAGGGTAACAACGCCTTCGCCATTGATCTGTACTGCCAATTGCGGACTCAAAGCGGCAACCTCTTCTTCTCGCCCAATAGCATTTCCACTGCGCTGTCCATGACCTACGTCGGGGCGCGTGGCGACACCGCTACTGAGATGGCGAAGACACTGCATTTCACTCTGCCGCCACAGAGATTGCATCCGGCAATGGGAGGTCTGCTTGGCGACCTCAACGCTCCGCATGATGGATACAAACTTCGCATGGCCAACGCGCTTTGGGCACAACAAGGCTATACGTTTCTCGATGATTTCCTGAAGCTGACCAAAAGCGATTATGGCGCGGGCTTCAAACAGGTTGATTTCAAAGACGCCACCGAGGCTGCTCGGTTGACCATCAACCAATGGGTCGAGCAGCAAACCGATGACAAGATTATAGATCTGCTTCAACCGGGCACACTCAGCCAAAGGACAAAGCTGGTACTGACAAACGCCATCTATTTTAAGGGCGATTGGCAGACGCAATTCGACAAAGCGCAAACCGGGGAAGAAGATTTCCATCTGTCTGCGGTGCAGAATGCGAAAGCGCCCATGATGCATCGCGACGGCGGATTCAACTACTTCGACGGTGGAACATTTCAGATCCTGGAAATTCCGTACAAAAGCGCGGAGTTGTCCATGATCATCTTGCTTCCCAATGATGTCGGCGGGCTGTTTGCTTTGGAGCAATCGCTGACCGCGCCCAACACCAAGCAATGGCTTGGCCAGCTGCGACCGGTTCCAAAAGTTATCCTGACATTGCCCAAGTTCAAGATGACGAGACAATTCGAACTGCAAGACTCGCTTGGCGCGATGGGGATGACGCTGGCGTTCGATGCGCACGCAGACTTTTCCGGGATGACAGGCAACCGCGACTTTTTCATTTCAGCCGTGATTCACAAGGCCTACATCGATCTCAATGAGGAAGGGACGGAAGCGGCGGCGGCAACGGCGGTCGTGATGCGCTCGATGATGGCCAGAATGCAACAGCCGCCACCCCCCGTTTTCCGCGCTGACCATCCGTTCATCTTCCTGATCCGCGATAATCGCTCAGGCGGCATTCTGTTCATGGGGCGGGTGGCCGACCCTACAAGATGAGAACGTGGTTGTGGTGCTACTTCTTCCCGCCACCACCGAAGTTGACCTCGGCATCGCCCTTAGCTGTGCCATTCTGCTTGTTTCGGAGCTTTCGAAGGCGAGTTCTTCGTCTTGGAATCATCAGCGGATAGCGCTCCGTTGGTACAGAAAGTTCCTTGTGGTTCAGGCTGCGCAGAGGTAGGCGATTATCCCTGCGGTGAAGAAGTCTCGGAAGATCCAGACTGAGAAACTCCGATACTGGATTGCGCTTGCCCGGTATTGGACTGCACAGCAGGTGAGGCTTGAGGGGTAGTCTTGTCTGAGTTGGAAGCTGGCGGCGTTCCCTCATTAGCTGGAGACTTTGAAGGAGGTACGGCAATCGTGCCTGGTGCTATCGTTGCTGGGGAGGAGGAGTTGTTGACGGGTGGTGAATTAGGAGTTTGCGCCGACGGTCTTGAGGAAACAGTAGGAATTGCCTTGGGTAGAGGCCGCAAAGCTTCAACAGGGAAAGTGATCGAATTGACAACAGATGGATCATCGTGGAGCTTTACGTAGAGTTGTCCATCGGTGGGACGGGGAACCGACAGAAAGTATCCCGGAAAGCCCTCAGGAATCTGGATGGGGTGAGTAAATTGTGGATCGCTCGATACCGAATCCACCAGAAATAGCTTGGCCCCGGCAAGTTTGCAAGGCTGGCCAGCCATGTCAGGACATTTTAGATCGTCAAATACCGGCAGTCGAACCAGCGTTGCAAGAGCCTGCCAATTACCCGCAACGCCGTTCTCAATCATGCGGAAGCGAAGTGGGCCCCAAGCGGAGGCAGGAAATGCCTTTCCTGTGTCGAGCGTAGCCACAGCTACCTGTGAATCCTCAAGGGTCAGACCGCTGATGAGCGTGAGGGTTGTCAGATACGCGCCATGGACAGTACCCACATCAAGCTTTTCGTCGCCAGTGAAAGCCGCCGGCGCCTGGGCATGAATCGAAAAGGTCAACTGAGAGTTCTGCGGAATCTCATCTTGGTCAGAAAGCTGAAGATTATTGGCGGCACTGGATGCGGATGGCTGTACGCTTTTGCCGATCAATGTAACCTTGGGACGTGGCGACGCTATAGTAACGTCGAGATTGAAAACGCGACCGTCCTTCAGAATGACCTTAGCAGCAGAGTCCTCTCCCTCCTTGAACACGTTGGTGGCTTCGACGTCGGATGTGACCAAAGGCACTTCGCCCGCATTTTCGGATGAAGAAAGCGGCCCCGGCTTGAAACTGACCCCGTTCAGCGTTAGTTCCTTTACGTCCTTCAGGTGACTTCCTTTCAGAACGCCGGACAGGTCACCTGCGTGGAGGATAAAGCTGTCGAGATGGCTGGCTTGCGCAAATGCTTGCAGCGAAACCGTGTCGGGATCTTTGCTACCGTATTCCTTGACCAGTAGCTTAAGGGCGCCTGGCTTGATCTTTTTTAACGGTACTGTGACCGCGACCTGGTTTGGCCCGGTCGATTTCCAGTCTGCCTTTACGGTTTCCCCTGTGGGCTTCTGAAGAAGAATACTGTCAACGCAGGCAGCGTTCTCGGTTTCGAGATGCACGAGATCATCATGACCAGCAATCAACGACTGCTGATCGTCCTCAACCAGTTGCCAGTGTTGGGGGCGAGTATTCTGCAGCTTGAACTCAGGGCCGTTGTACGGTTCAAATCCCCAATAGCCGTGAAGTGAACCGTCCAGGGCATCGCCGAAGTTGGTGGGACTGAGTCCCACGGTATTTGCGACAAATCCGCCTTTTTCGGCATCTGCCTTTACCGGCAAATCTACAAACTTGCCATTCTTTCCTTTGAGACGAAGAAGCATATCGTGGGCATAACCCGTTGAAAACACCAACGGGGCGCCCTCGGCGGGCAGAACCAACTCCGTCTTCTCAGCACAGTAAACCTCTTTGGGATTGACCGGATGGAGCGGCGGCATCAAGGGCGCTTCAACGGCCGGCAGAGCAACAACCAAAACAGACTTGGGATTTTGAAACGATGGAACTGAATTGAGTTCGAGTGATAACTGATCACCTTGTTCAGTTGCAAGTGCAGGAATGTATTGATACTGCGCTGTACGGAAGGATTCCATAATTCGTGCGATGTCCATGGCCGAGGAAATGTAGGGGCTCGAATAACCAAAATCTGCCTGTCGGGTGCTGCTCAGTGCAAAGGCTAGATCGCTGGTAGGACCCGAGGTCAGCGCCTGAACGATCGAGGTGCTGTGCCCATCATTCAAAATGAGTGCATCCCGTCCCTGCATCAAGCAGGAAGCCTGCAACTCAGGTATCTTCTGAAGACAATCGGAATCGAATTTGATCGAGAGGCTCCGCGCGAGCAGCGGTGAGGCAGTTTTCAAATGGTCGAAATTGGTCTGGCTGATTGTTTGAATGGCCGTTAGATAGGCCTTCAACCGGGAACGATCAAGCGTCGCCTGATTGAGATCCTGCGATGCCCGCACGAAGGCGCCGGGCCTACCGCGAACCGCGCCGACCAGTGTCTTAAAGTCTCCGCCGGTCTCTGGGGCCAGAAAGATGAGTACCTGCTGGGCATCCTTGGGGACGGTGATCTTGAGTCCGCCGGTACCTTTTGAATTCCACGTCTCCGATGAGAAAAACCAGTCCTCCGGTGGCGGATTGGTCGCCCCGCGCAAGAACGCCGCCACAAGAAGATAATGCACAGACTGGCCTTGAGGAAGATCGGCCTTGATCGATACTTGATCACCAACCGAAAGGTTGGGGACCTCGGAGATCGGCAGCGTCTTGCCTGCATGGATCACCTTGACTTCCAATTTGGGGCCCGACAGATCGAATTGAGCAGGATCTGCGATCGCCAGACCGGGAACTACAAGAAAAACAAAACAGATAATACGCATCCATGAAGTCATACGAATTGTTTTGAACCTCTCGTCATGGTTAGACGGTGCAATGTTCCGTCTGTGGTGAATCAAGGAATTGGCACTCTATTTGGCGCGTCGCCTGCATCGTCAGTCATGGAAATCCAATGTACTCAGGGATAACCACTTGCAACACTGCGCACGTTCCTCCTTCCAACAATGCGGAGCCATCTTCTACCATGCCCGCAGCGTTGCCTGCCAATGGAAAATGCTATCGCCTGGAAAAGAGAGGAAAGTGAAGTGATGTCTCGTCGGTTGCTCGCTTCCTTGATCGCCGCACCGGACCTTGTGGAACGATCGTACGCTGAGCATTGATGCAGATCCAACGGCCGACGTGACGTTCAAAGACGTGGGTAAAGACGCCTTTCTCTTCTGCATGTACCGGTTCATTCTTGCGAAGCAGTGAGTATGTACCGTTAGCAACGGCAATATCGTCGAGCAGGCGGACTGTAATAACGTGTCTCTCCAGGCGCAACACTTTATCTTCTCCGGTTACGACCAAAGCCAGCTGTTGATTCCGTGTTGTGATGTTTCCATCGCTGGAAACATCGACGAACTGTGGAGAAAGTACCAACTCCACCCCATATTGATCATGCCGATTGACCGCATCCGACCATGTGTCTTCGATCGTTTGAAAGCCGTGAAGGGCGGGGCTTGCCAAGGCCGAAGAAGCTCTGGCATCGCGCATCGAATTCAAGGTTTGCGCGAAGCCACTGGTTCCAACAACCAGCAGGAAAACACAACAGCACAGGCAATGGCGTTGATTCATTTCGGTCTCCGAGAGCCTGCGAAATCCAACGATGGCGGTCAGGATGACTGCCATCGAATAGCGCGAAATGTCATCAAAGGCATCGCGAACTCCTGACATGTCACGAAAGGTAGGAGTTCAAACGGCAGGCACCCCTGCTGATGACAATAAGGCGCTGACGCAAAACATGGTGTCCCAAAAGGAACAGCTGTGCCGAGACGAGAGACTTTGTTTGCGCTCGTCTCAGTCGCGTAGAAAAACGCTAAGCAACGATTTATGAACTCGGATACGGCTGTTGTATTCAATAAATCCGAGTTTGCGAAAGCGACTCAAGAAGGCATTGACACGAGGCCGCGTACTGCCAATCATGCTCGCAAGAGCTTCCTGGGAGATCGGCTGAATCAGCGCATTGTCTTCCCCCGGCTGGCTATACTCCGCCAACAACAAAAGTATTCTAGCCAGCCTCTTTTCCGCTCGATTGAAAAGTTGGTCGACCAGATCCGCCTGAGTTCTTAAGTTGCAATCCAGCAGGAAAGAGGAAAACAAACTGGAGAACGACTGCTCTTCGCGCATGACCCGAAGAAATTCCGGTCTCTCAATTCTGAGCGCGGTACAGGCGGTAACGGCCGTGGCCGTTGTCACGCGCAGCCCCGGTTCTGCGGCCATCGCCTTTTCTCCGAAGAAGTTGCTAGCCGAGACCAAGCGAATTGTGGCCTCTTTTCCGGCCGAAGAGAGGACCGAGATTTTAACGCGCCCCTTGTGCAGGTAGAACACATAATCGGCTGGATCTCCCTGAGAGAAAAAGACTTGTGCGCTGTTCAACTGGACGATCTTGCGCCCAGGCCCGGCATTCGTCAGGAATGCGTCAACGTCAAATTCGGTTTTGCTCTCATTCGCCATAGAGGGGGGACATTCTCGCAGGTGCTTGGTCAAACAAATTCGTAACGGCAAGCGAATCAATTCATTATAGGGAACCCGAGCACAGTTCCGCGACAATGGCGAAAAGCGAGAATGTAAATCCACTGTTCCAAAAGGAACACCTGTTGTTGGATTCCTTGACCCAAAATGAAATTTACACTGCCGGTTTTCTCTCATGGGGGATTGCCGCAACGGGCGCGCCGACAAAGTCTTTGTCTAGAGAGGGAAAGGGGCGTCGGCCTCAACCGTGGCTTTTTCATGAACGATCAAGGCCTGTACCAAAGTGACTTGCTAAAGAGTGCCTGCAAGGCAGGCAACGATGGCAGGAAGCAAGAATATCGGTCAAGTCGTCCGGAAAATGCTTATGCTTCTTCTGAAGGAGTAATCCATTGGATCGACGTAATCGAATTCTGGTTCCTGTTGTTCTCCTCATTGCCTTAGTCGTTGTTGCGGGTTGCAAGAAGAAGATTGTTCCGCCACCCGCGCCAACTGCCCCAGCAGTTACCGTTCCTGCACCCACCGCAAGGATCACGGCCACTCCCACCGCGGTTACGGCTGGTGATCGAGTTGTGCTGACGTGGAGCACAACAAACGCTTCCAGTGCGTCCCTGGAGGGCTTCGGCGATGTGCCCACTTCCGGCACGAAGGCCATAACCCCAGCTGTCTCGACCAGCTATCATTTGACGGCGAAGGGGGTTGGAGGCACGGCCGATGCCTCTGTCCGTGTTACCGTGAATGCCCCACCGGCTGTAGCAGTGGCCCCCGTCAACACCATGAGCGCTGAAGAGGAGTTCAAAGCCAACGTACAAAACATCTTCTTCAATTACGACAAGTACGATGTGAGCACCGATGCGCAGGTTATTCTGGCGAAGGATGCGAAGTACTTGTCAGGCCATCTGAATGCGAAGATCCTGATCGGCGGGTACTGCGACGAGCGCGGCTCCAACGAGTACAACCTGGCTCTCGGTCAGAATCGCGCCGACTCTGCCAAAAAGTATTTGATCAACGTCGGAGTGGAGGCAAGCCGCATCCGCACCATCAGCTATGGCAAGGAAAAGCCCTTCTGCACAGAGTCCAATGAGGCTTGCTGGCAGAAAAATCGTCGTGCGGGATTTACTCTGGACCACTAAGACATCCATGAACCTATCTGGTCCACTTCTGTGCCGACGGGGAAGTTTGAGGTAATTCGCTGCAGCCCAGTCTTTGTAGAATGGGTTGCGGCGTTTTATGCAAAGAGGGAAGAACACTGTTTGCGCGACGACCTCACCTTTAATCTATTCACCAGCCTGCAAACCGCTGAACACCGGAGAAAGCATATGTTGAAAGGTAAAGTGCAGACCAGCATTCTGGCGGCATGTTGTTTATTCGTTTCTGTTGCAGCGACAGCGCAAGAGGTGGTTCATGCTCTTACAGGGACAGTGACCTCCATCGATACGTCTGCCAAGACGATTACGGTTTATACCGACAACCGGTCTGAAGGCTTTTTCAAGGATATGACGAATTCGAACACCCCAATCGAATTCGACAAAGATATTCGTGCCAACGCAACCGCAGTTGACTCCTTCAAGATGAAGAATGCATATGTAATCGTCTTCTATTATGGCGATGGCGATGTGCGAACGGCAGTTGCATTGCGGAGTCTCGGCGCAGGGCCCTTCTCGAAGGACACCGGAACAGTCGTCAAGATCGAGGGCAGGAATTCAATCTCAATCGCAGATGAATCAGGGGCCATCAAGTCTTTCAAGCTCACTTCAAACACTGTGGCCGAGACTGTATATGGAGCCGTGATTGGATCCAAGTATCAACCTCATAAGGGCGATAAGGTGCGGGTGACTGCTGCCGTGGTGAATGGGAGCGAAACGGCGCTGTTGGTCAATACGCTGATTGCCAACTGAATTGGATGGGATGTTCATCCTTGAGATGAATTGCCACGGATAGCAGTGCTTCGGCTTGGGTGTTTCTCAAGTCTGCGTATCGGCAGGCAATACAGGTGGGAGCAGTGGCACGGCTCTGGGCAAGCGGGGCAATTTGTCGCTGTGGGAAAGCTGAATACCGTCTTGCTCCAGCAGCGCTTCGTAGACGGGAGTGCGGCGCCAATGGCGAGCCAGGGCAAATGCGCTCATATTGGCAATCATGAGCGGAAGCACCATGCTGTAGCTGCCGGTCATTTCATAGACAATGAGCACGGATGTCATGGGCGCGCGAACGATTCCTGCAAAAACCGCGCCCATGCCCACCACGGCAAAGGCTCCGATAGCGTCGGAAGAGTGGTGGAACACAGCAACGTCAATGTAACCAACCGCGCCGCCCAGCATGGCGCCCATGAAAAGCGATGGGGCAAAAATTCCGCCGGATCCGCCGCTCGAATAGGAACAAACTGTAGCTACCAGTTTGAGCACGCAAAAAGCAACCATCGCCAGCACCGGCAGCGTGCCCATCGATCCGGTCAGTGCCAGCGTAAGGGTCTTGTAGGGATCGCCAGCGATGCCGTTTAGGTGAAACAGCGCCAGCGCCACCACCGCCAAACAGCCGGTAGCCAGGCCGCCAATGGCTGGATGCACCCATTTGGGAACGGCTGTCATGCGCTTGAATTGGGCACGCAACCAGAGCAACGAACCCGTGAAGGTCACCGAAACAACCGCCGCCAGCAAGCCAAGCACGGCATACCAGACAAGCGAGGAAGCATTGCCGAGCGTATAGTTGCGATTCACATGAAAGACCGGATTCGAGCCAAGAATGGAGTGCTCCACGTAAGCGGCCAAGGCGGCGGCAACGATGACGCCAGAGAGCATCGTTTGATCTAAGTCGCCAATTAACTCTTCCAACGTGAAGGTAATGGCGGCGATGGGCGCATTGAAGGCAGCTGCGATGCCTGCCGCCATGCCCACGGATGCCATGCGGCGGCGGTTGGTTGGTCCCAGTCGAGCGGCGCGAGCAAGCAAGCTACTGACGCCAGCGCAGATTTGGACGGTAGGCCCTTCCAGACCCAATGAGGCGCCAGAACCAATCTGAAAAGCACACAGAAAGAATTTACCGACGGTTTCCCGCAGTGTGATCAGGCCGTGACGAAAAATGAAAGCGACCTTGACCTGGGGAATGCCGCTGCCTGCAGCGGCAGGAGCAAGGTAGGTGAGCCCCAAACCAGCTGCGAGACCGCCCAGAGCCGGGGTAAGAATCGTCCACCATATCCAGCTATTACCGGGGGCTGCGTTGGCACGGTCAATCATCAACGACTCTGCCCAGCCGATGCTCAGGTGAAAAGCAACGGCGGCCAAGCCGCAGAGCCCACCAGCGATGATGGTGACCGCCAGCAATCGCTGCCTTTCGTTTGGCATCCTGCGCATGAGCCATGCAAATAGGCGCAAATACAAATCCGAGAACCTGCCCCAATAGCGTGCTGTTGCCGGATTGGCACTCTCCAAAGGTTTCACCACTCAAGTATAAAGGGATTGCATTCTAGGCACAGCGTTATACTCAAAGACATGCGTAGCCTGTCTTTGACCGCCCTGCTGCTCTTGAACCTCGTAGTGTTCTGTCCCCGATCTGGAAACGCCCAAAGTGCTGCGGTTACAGTTACGCCCGCGGAGATCTCGGCCGATCTGGGCATTTGTTCTGCTCTTATTACAGTGACCGGTATCGACTTGAAGCCTGTTTACGGCGCCAAGATTACGGCGCGTGTGCGCTATGGCCTGCTGGGAGTCAAGAAGCTCGACCTTGAAGCCTATACAGGCGTCGATGGGCAATTGAAGATTACGAATCTACCAGAGGCTCTCAAGAAGTCCATGTATATCTACATCAATAAAGAGGACAAGCAGGAGATTATGGAATTCAGGCCAGATGTGCATTGCCGCGCCACCTTCAACGTGCAATTGAGGTAGGGGAAACGCGAACTGCGGCCAATCCTTGACTCCATTCGAACATTGAAATCCGCTTTGGTCCTGAAGACTTGGCACCGCACTTGCAACCGTTCCGCAAGCTTTAGTTCCTTTCTGAGGTACTTAAACATAACATACACAATCAGAGCGGAGATTACCGCGATAAGGAGGTTCGTACTTGTAAATATGCCCTTCAACGCAAACACTTGCCCATTCGTGGCAGTAAATCTTCCCATCAACCGAATTGAGTAGAAGAAAAACAAATAGGCGCAGCTTCAATTACGGCGCTCAGGCTCGGGCTAAACCGAGGACGATTTGTATGATCTTGATTCATGAATGAATGACACCAGCTGCTTCCATACGATGCTTTGGAATACCGATAAGCCCTTGGTGTCTGTCGTCAGTTCCTGAGTGGCTCATCAACATTACCGCATTGCTTCCCGTCACGCCGCAGTTGTTTTCGCTAAATCTCTCGCATTCTGCGCAGGAATGGGACCATGGTCAGACCTTGGACGAACACAGAAAAAGCGACGACAGCAAAGCTGATCGTAATAATCTCTTCCCGCAGTGGGATGGTAGGCGGAAGTCCGAGGGCGAGAGCCAGGGCCAATGCCCCTCGCAATCCGCCCCAGGACAGCACAAGTTGATGCTTTCCAGTGACGCGAAGCGAGGAACGCGAGAATATTAGACAACATGGATAGATAGCCATGGCACGGCCCAATGTTACCAATACAATCGCAATTAGAGCCGGAAGCCATATAGCCGCGAAATTCTGACGAGCTTCGTGCATTCCAATCAAGAGAAACACCAAGGAGTTCGCAACGAATGCGGCGTATTCCCAAAATGCTTGAACGGCTTCCCTTGACCGCTCAGAGAATGACTTGAAGGACTTGAAATTGCCCATCACAAGTCCGGCTGTGATGGTCGCCAAGACGCCAGACAAACCAAAATGGTCTGCAAGAAGAAACGATCCGTATGCGGCGACGGTCGTGAAAGTGATTTCAACGAGATGATCGTCGGTTCGTCCAGCGAGCAGGAGTGATCCAAACGCGACCGACGCACCGCAAAGCGTGCCCCCAACTATTGTTTTTAGAAGCATAGAGGTGATTTCAATTGAAGTGAGATGCTGTCCTGCGGCCAGGGCGATAACAATACCGAAAGCAACAGCAGCAGTACCGTCGTTGAAAAGGCTCTCGGCCTCGATAAGCAGTAGCAACCGACCTTTAGCTTTTGCTTCCCTGAAAGTTGCGATGACGGAAACCGGGTCGGTCGCAGCGATCAGAGTGCCGAACACGAGTGCATCGATCCATTGCCAATTTGCAAGAAAGTGCATCCCGGTCGCGGTTACGCTGGCAGACAACAGGACGCCGAGAGTCGCCAGAACGACAATCAATGAAAAGTCACGGCGCAACTGATTCCAATGAATGAAAAATGCAGCTTCAAAAAGAAGCGGAGGAAGTAGCGCAGTATAGATGAGGTCCTTGGTCAGGATGATCTTCGGTGCGAACGGCAAGATTGCGAGAATGATCCCTGCCACAACCAGACTGACACTGTATGGGAGTCGAAGTCGTCGGGTCAGCATTGCAACGACGGCAGCGATCAAAAGCAGCAATGTCCCGGTTTGGAATTGGTGCTCCATGCGTTCCCCTTGCTTCCCACTCGTCCAAGTTGGTCTGGAACTTCCGTCGAATATTCAGAATACCTCTATGGCAACATCCTGACTACACAGAACCAAAGCACCTATGCTGAAAACTTAGGATCGTTTTAGCTGAGTTTGTGTAGCCCCGCTCTCTGTGCAGAAAGAGACAGGTAGATATGAGTAAACAGCGTCACAATCGAGAGATGAAACAGGCCGAAGAGCACGATCCCGTATGCGGGATGAAGGTCGATCTATCGAAAGCGGCGGCATGCGTTGAACATCAGGGCGCAACTTTCTCCTTCTGTAGTGAGAGTTGTGCCGCAAAGTTCCGCGCCGCGCCGGAGAAGTATGTGCAGGCCAAGCCAGGCGCAGCTCCGTCGCATCCGGCGCCGAAAACCGGGCCGCAGGGAGAATACACCTGCCCAATGCATCCGGATGTGAAGCAAACAGGGCCGGGAAGCTGTCCGAAGTGCGGCATGGCGCTCGAACCTGCGGCCGCTCCCGCACCAGCCAAGCGCTCCGAATATACCTGCCCGATGCACCCGCAGATCGTGCGGGATGGACCAGGCTCCTGCCCAATCTGCGGAATGGCGCTCGAACCCCGCGAGGTCACCGCCGAAGACTCCAATCCGGAGTTGGTCAATATGACGAGGCGGCTCTGGATCAGCGTCGCACTCGCCGTGCCCTTGCTCGCGCTGATGGTCTCTGCATTTCTACCTTCCATGCCCATGCAACACCTGTTCACGGCAAGAGCGTGGGGATGGATCGAGTTCGCGCTGGCAACTCCGGTGGTCGTCTGGTGCGGGTTTCCCTTCTTCGTTCGAGGTTGGCAATCGGTCGTGCGTCGCAGCCTGAACATGTTTACGCTTATATCTCTTGGAACTGGATCTGCCTACCTTTACAGCGTCTTCGCAACCGTTGTTCCTCAAATATTTCCAGCGTCGTTTCGTGGGGGCGGAGGACAGATCGATGTATATTTCGAGCCGGCAGCAGTAATCGTCGCTCTGGTTCTTCTCGGCCAGGTGTTGGAGTTGCGCGCTCGAAGCCAAACTAGCGGTGCGATTCGCGCGCTGCTTGGCCTGGCTCCCAAGACGGCGAAGCGGCTGGACGACCAAGGCGGGGAGGCAGACGTGTCACTCGACCAGGTGCAAGTCGGCGACAGGCTCCGCGTACGGCCCGGCGAAAAGGTTCCCGTCGATGGAACTGTTGTTGAAGGCCACAGTTCCGTCGACGAGTCGATGATCAGCGGAGAGCCGATACCAGTTGAAAAGGACAAGGACGCGAGAGTCACGGCCGGGACGGTCAACGGAACCGGCGGATTTGTCATGCAAGCGGAGCGCGTGGGCTCCGACACGCTGCTGTCGCAAATCGTCAAGATGGTCAGCGAGGCGCAGCGGTCACGAGCGCCTATCCAGAGGCTGGCTGATCGAGTGTCGTCCTACTTTGTGCCGGCTGTTATCGTCGCCGCGATTGTCACCTTCGCGGTGTGGTTCTTCGTCGGCCCTCAGCCCCGCTTCGCTCATGCACTGGTGAATGCCGTAGCTGTCCTGATTGTCGCCTGCCCATGCGCTCTCGGACTTGCTACTCCCATGGCAATCATGGTGGGCACCGGCCGCGGGGCTCGCGCCGGCATTCTCATACGCAACGCGGAGGCGCTTGAGACATTTGGCAAGGTTGACACGCTCATCATCGACAAGACGGGAACCCTCACCGAGGGCAAACCAACGCTGAGTTTCGTCATTCCCCAGCCAGGCATCGACGAATCTGGCCTGCTGCAACTGGTCGCCAGCCTTGAGCGCTCCAGCGAACATCCTCTGGCGGCAGCCATTGTGAAAGGCGCGGAAGCAAAGAAGCTCGCCCTGAATGATGTGGTTGGGTTTAACTCCACGACCGGGAAAGGCGTGAAGGGAACGGTTTCTGGTAAGCAGGTCGCAGTCGGGAACGCAGAACTGTTCCGCGACCTTTCCGTCGATCCGGCCCCGCTCCTCGATCGGGCTGAAGCACTGCGCAAAGAGGGCCAGACGGTGATGCTGGTCGCCATAGACGGAAAAGCGGCGGGCATTGTGGGCGTTGCCGATCCAATCAAAGATTCCACGCCCGATGCGATCCGCGAGTTGAAGACGGCAGGTCTCAATATCATCATGGTCACGGGCGACAACGCTACGACGGCCAAGGCAGTCGCCAATAAGCTCGGCATCGATTTTTATGCCGATGTATTGCCGCAAAAGAAAGCAGAGGTAGTCAAAGAGTGCCAACAAAAGGGCTCTGTAGTCGCGATGGCTGGAGATGGAGTGAACGATGCGCCGGCGCTTGCGCAGGCTGACATTGGAATTGCCATGGGGACCGGCACGGATGTGGCGATGGAGGCTGGCGGCATCACGCTGTTGAAAGGCGATCTGCGCGGCATCCTCCGCGCTCGTCACCTCAGTAAGTCAACCATGCGCAACATCCGCGAGAACCTTTTCTTCGCTTTTGTATACAACTCGATCGGTGTACCGCTAGCTGCGGGTGTGCTGTTTCCTGGCTTTGGACTGCTTTTGAACCCGATGATCGCCGCTGCTGCCATGAGTTTCAGCTCCGTCTCCGTGATCGCTAACGCGCTGAGGCTGCGAACGACAAAACTATAAATAGCTGTTGGCAGGCTCTTTTCGTCCCACGCGTTTGAGCATCTTGCAATCCGTCGTCCTGAGCAATAACGATCGGACATGTTCATCTCCGGAGTGAAATGGTTTCTGTTGGAACCGCTTGCGGCGAGACAAAGTCTTCAAGGCGGCTGACGAATGCTCTGCTGAAAGCCGCCAGTCAATCGTTGAGACGCAATCGACCCGCATTCACGAACCCAAGGAGAGCCATATGAGCAGCATCACTGCGGTAAAAGATCCCGTCTGCGGCATGGAGATAGAGACAGCTAATGCCGCTGGACACACCGAGCACGCAGGACAGACCTATTACTTTTGTGGCTCCAAGTGCAAAGAGAAGTTCGATCATAATTCAGCCCAATACGTAGGCAAGTCTACAGCGGCGCCGAAAACCGGCCATGGCTGCTGCGGCTAAGCGGATCGAAAGATAGCGAACAATCGGACAAAATAAGCCCGAAAGGGTTCCGTTTTCTCCGACTGCTCCATGAGGAGGCTTGGTGAACGGATACAGCATGGGGATGCAAGGTTGGAATAATAGCTGGATGTGGCTCTGTGGGTTGGTTCTGATCGTGGTACTTGCCCTGATATTGCGCGCCCGCAAGTAAGATCTGTGTCCCATGCACAGGGATGTCCGGCCATCCCTTTTCGGCCATACAAACGTGCCCGGATGCTGCCCTATTTGATCCACCGTTAGAGAAATCAATTCAGCGCTGGAAACTAACGCCAGACGGCAGACAGACCGCGAAGTATTTTCCCTGACGTGCCGGAGAAGGCGTGTTCCACAGCCATCTTAGTGGCCAACAGTTGCACACCGGTTGAGTAGGTTGGGTAGGGATGAACCGTCGTGGCCAACTCGGCCAGCTTTAGCCCGTTGCGCATGGCAACAGCAATCTCGGTGATGGTCTCTCCCGCTCTTTCGCCCACGATGCTCGCGCCAAGAATGAGACCATTGCTGCGCGCAACAATCTTGAGCAACCCAAGCCGATCATCTTCGTTGACGGCGCGGTCAACCTTGCTTATGTCGAAAGACTTGATCAGAAGGTTCTTGGCCTTGAATTTATCGCGCGCCACCCTTTCGGTCAGGCCGATCTGAGCAACCTCGGGAGAGGTGAATGTGATGTGCGGCATTGCTTCTGTCGTGCCGGCGTTGTTCCCCGGCAGCAGAGCATTACGAACAGCCTGAAAGCCCTGCCATCCCGCCAGGTGCGAGAACTGCGGACCGCCAATTACATCTCCTGCCGCGTAGATATGTCCGGCAGTTGTCTGAAGATACTTGTTGACCTCGATGCCGCGGTCCGAATAACGCACGTTGGCCTCTTCCAGCCCAAGGTCTCGAACGAGCGGCGCACGCCCGGTCGCAATCAGCAAAAGGTCGCCGGTTGCATTACCAGCCTTCGTCTGGATCGTGATGGAACTACCCTCATTGCGCACAGACTCAGCACGCGCAACAACGCGCTCGATCCCTTCCTGCGCAAAGATGCGGCTCAATAGATCCTGTACCTCCGGCTCCTCAGTGGGCAAAAGGTGTTCAGCGATCACAGTCACTTCGGACCCAAGTCTTCGGTAAGCCTGCGCGATCTCGCAACCAATCGGGCCGCCTCCGACAACCAGCATTCGCTTAGGCAATCGGTCATTCTCGAAGATCTTCTGATAAGTCAAATAGGGAACATCCGCGAGTCCGCAGATTGCGGGAATATGAGGTTCCGCGCCGGTGTTAATCAGAATCTTCTTCGCTCGAATCCGCTCGGTTCCCACCTCCAACGTGTGAGGATCGAGAAAACGCGTTGCGCCAAGAAGAACATCCATGCCCTTTTTGCGGAGTGCCTCCGGCTTGGTGGGCTCATAGATTTGCTGGATGGTGGAGCGAAGATAGGCCCGTACCTGCGTAATGTTGGTAACAGGCGCGCTCACGGCGATTCCGTAGTGTGAGGCGCTCCGCGCAGTGTGAGCCACGGTCGCCACTTTAATCAACGATTTGCTTGGCACACATCCGCTCCAGGTGCAGTCTCCTCCGATCAGACCTTTTTCGAGCAATGCGGTGCGAGCGCCCAACTGAACGGCGAAATCTGCGGCAATCAAGCCGGAGGCGCCAGCGCCAATAATAGCCAGATCATATTCCGGCATGTTCATAAGTCTCCTCATCGTGTTGAACCGCAGGCACAGTTACGTTGTGAAGAAGGATTAGTGCGCAAACCGCCATCATCACAGTGCCCAGCAGCAGGCCATCGACAGCAAAGAGCTTGCCCAGCGCGCCCGCCAGCAGCGATCCGCCAATTGCGCCCAGGCTCAGCAAGACAGAGTAGAGTCCCATCGCAGCTCCTTTTCCAGTACTAACGCCAAGAGACTGGGCGAGCCATGCTAAAGCTGCCGGTGTAAAACCGCTCTCTATCATAATGAGAAATGCTGTCACTCCGGTTACTGACCAGCGAACGGCAGGCACCATGTGTGCCGAGTGATTGATAGCGAAGAGACCCAGGCAGACGGGCAGCATGGCCAGAAGACATATACGCATCGCGGAGCGAATCTGCATCCGCGGTAGCAGAAAACTCCAGCCAAAGACTCCAATTCCAAAGACGATCGAATAGCCAAGCAACAGCCAGCCGACGTGCGTTGGATTCTCCGCAAAGACTCCATCGAGATATTGCGAACCGCCTGGTTTCTTAGTCATCAAGAATGATAGCGTGGGACCAAGCCAGAGCCCAACCACGGCGTTCACGCAGAGCCACACCGGAGCGAGGGACCGTGCCGAGGGGTCATTGATTGCGAGCAGCAGACCCTGCCATGCGGCGCGGGAACCATGCGAACGGCTGCCCTTTGCGCCGAAGAAGAGAAGCATTGCACAAACAAGATACGCTATAGCTACGAAGCTGAATGCGCGGACATCAAACAGATGCCAGAATTGGCTTCCCATCAGACCGCCGAGCGCGAGTCCCGCCAATAGCGATAGCTCAAAGAAACTCATTACGCGCGCGCGCAATGAGGAGTCATGGATGGTTGATTCGGCAAGGTAGGCCAGCAGCGGAGGCGTCACTGCGGCTACGCCAATCCCTTCCAAAGCCCTGCTCAGATAAAACACCTCGACATGAGCACTGAGGGCGAAAAGTTGCACGGCTAGAGCGCCGATGAGTGCGCCGCTTACCATCAGCCAGCGAGGTGAAATTGCGTCCGATGCCATGCCGAAGGGAATCGAAGCGATCAACTCGGCGGCAAACGATACTGCACCCAAGGCCCCAAGCAGCCTGGCGTCCACGGGAAAGCCGTGTCCGCTCAGGTTGGCCAAATAGATGCCGATCAGCACGCCGCTGGCGCTGCTCGCAATTCTGAGAATGGCGTGCGCCAGGATCGTGAGGGCTAACCTGTCAAGCTGTTTCGGCATTCGCGGTGTCGGCATTTCCATGGATGAATGTTCGCAATCTTGAGGCCTAATTCGTTTGGGAATTCGAGATCATCGATTTCAAGAAGCCGTGCAGCCGTTCTTCATACCCATCTGGAATCTCGAAGACACGCTCGTCCCCCGTAATGACGAGCATCTTCCGGGTGCTGTCATAGACCGCGTTGCAACGGCGGCAACCGCGCAGATGCCGCTCGATCTTCTGGCGCATCTCGACCGAGGCGTCACCATCCAGGTAAGCAGAGAGATTGGCGATTATCGTTTTGCAGCTAACCATGGGTTCAATCCTTTCCAGCGCGCCCATACAGAGACTTCTGGCTTCGCGAAAATCGGAGTGAGCGATTCGCGCAGCATAAGGCGTGCCCGATGCAAGCGAGTCTTGACCGCGGACTCCCCTATTCCAAGAACCTCTACGGTTTCGGCGACATCCAGATGCTGCATGTCGCGCAGCACGAAGACCTCGCGGTAGATGTCCGGGAGTTCGCCCAGTGCTTTGTCGACGGTCGCGCGCACCTCGCTCCGATCCAATGCATCACTGGGAGAGTCGCGCCAGTCGGCGAATTGCTTTGGGGTGTACGGCCTTTCGTCGCACGTTCCCGCTGATCCCTGGTCAATCGACTCGTAAAGATGCTGGCGCTGCCTGCGCCAGTACATTTTCGCCTCGTTTTCAACCACCCGCAAGGCCCACTGCTTGAATCTGTTTGTTTCCGTGAGCTGCGCGAGATTGAAGAGAATCTTGACCATTGCCTGCTGGACAGTCTCTTCGGCATCGTCCTGATTGCGGAGAATCGAATACGCCTGGAGAAAAAAGCGGCGCTCATAGGTGCGAATCAAATCATGAAATAGATCCTTCTCGCCTGCCAGGATTCTCTGGATCAGGACAGCTTCGGTCATCGAATCATCCAGCTTTTGTTCTTGCATAGGCGGTACCAACCGAAGTTCCCCACGGTGAAGATTCGCCAGAATCGGAAACGTTACAGATTGCCCGGAAAGACTATTGTAACGACCGCCGGGTGACTGACCGCTTCAGAGAACACGCACGTATCACTTCCAGCAGAGGGCTTTCGACAAAGCCCAGCCAGAATGCGTAAAGCCAGCCCAAGGCCAGGCCAAAAGCCGCATGAGCAACCGTGACGGTCACTGGGAATCCTCTTGAAAACTTCAGTCCCAAGAATCCTACGCCCAATGACGAGACAACGGGGCTAAGCATGAATCCCAAGCCGATCAGCACACCAAAGACGGCTCCAACCCAGCGGCGGCAGGTTCCAAAGACGAGTACATAGATCAGTCCGAAGCTGGCGCCATTCCAAGAGTGGTAGGCCCAACCAACTATGTCTGACTTGAGCGAAGGTCCGGCAGTAAACTGATCGAGCAGCAACACGCCCATTAATCGAGGAAGGTTTCCCGGCATGAAGCCGAGCCAAAAGCCGTGCAAACGGATGGCCTCCAGTGCAATTGTTGCCACTGCTCCAGCGGCCAAGCCTGCTGCACTGATTCTTGCCAGCGAGTTGTTGGTACGATAGAGTAGACCAACCGTGGCCACCAGAAGCGCCGCTGCCGGCAAAAGCGCCAACTTGGCCAGTATATCCATCGAGCTTCTGCCGGACTCCGAAATTGGGAAGATTAGCGGCGAAACGGAGGCCGCCGCAAGCAGCAACAGAATCGTCAACGCACGTTTCATAAAGGGGCTCCCGGAGGGAGGCACCTGCGTCCTCCCTCCCCGCTTTGGTGCAGTGGCTACTGGGCGACCATGTGGGTCAGCATGTCGAGCTTCCGATCAAGCATGGCTGCGGTCTGATTGATACTCCCGTTGTTGAACTGCTTCAGCACCACCGATGGTTTGTCGTAGCTGAGAAAGGTTTTGCCGGCAGTGGTCTGATAGATGTACACGCGCAGGGGCAGGTACAGTCCGGCAGAGGGGTCCTTTTCAAACACCTGCTTGCCGACATTGGGATTGCCGACTAGAAATAGCGTTTCCTTCAAATCGAGGCCGGCCATCTTCATCATGTTGCCCTGATCGACGGTGCTCATCACCATCATGCCGCCTTTGTTGACCGCCATCTTGAAGGCATCGACTGTCTGCTCGAAGGACTTGTTACTGGGGATGCTCACGCGGGCTTCCTGTGCGGAGACTGTGGTGGCGGCGATTGCTGCAAACAGGGCAGCGAGTAGGGTGGCGCGGCCAAGAAAACCAAACTTGGTCATCGAAACTCTCCTGTCATGAAATACATTCAATGCCCCGTCACAGCAATCTGTTCAAAGGCACTCATCAGCAACGATTCTCAATCGCAGGAAAGCTTACATTTGGCGTTGCTGATTGCATGGAGAGTCTTGTCCACGCTAGTATCCAGGGGTTCTCAAGAATCTTTGTAACCTTTTTGTTTCTGGGGAATCCTGCTTATGTCGGCTCTTTCGATTGTTCGAATGCACCTCGGAGTCGTAAAGTTGACCTTGCAAGAAGGATGGCGCCTTTGAATGTCTCGAACGAACCACGCAGCAGCGCAACGCGACCTCTCAAGCAACGCAAGAAAGACGCGGACTACATCTTCTACGAACTCACACGCAGCATCTGTCCGCTATGCCGGAAGGTGATTGACGCGAAGGTTCTGCTGCGCGACAACAAGGTGTACATGGCCAAGCGATGCCCCGATTGCGGCCCTTTCGAGGCCCTTGTCTATGGAGACGCGCAGGCTTATACAAACTTCAGCAAGTTCAACAAGCCCGGAACAATTCCGCTCGCTTACGGCACAGAGATCAAGGACGGTTGCCCGCACGACTGCGGCCTGTGTCCGGACCATCAGCAGCACGCCTGCCTCGGCATTATTGAAGTCAACAGCTCCTGCAATATGAATTGCCCGCTGTGCTTTGCCGATGCGCGTTCCGGATTCAGCCTGACGTTGGAAGAAGTCGAAGCGATGCTCGATGATTTTGTCCGCACCGAGGGCAACCCCGAAGTTGTGCAGTTCTCTGGCGGAGAACCTACCATCCATCCACAGATCATCGACTTTGTGAAGGCAGCTCATGCCCGCGGCATCCCGTTCGTGATGGTCAACACCAATGGCAAGCGCATCGCGCACGACGACCGCTTCCTCGAGCAACTTGCCGAGGTGCGACCCTCGATCTATTTTCAATTCGATGGCTTTGACCGCGAGACCTACCGCATCATTCGCGGCGAGCCGGACATTCTTGCGGAGAAGCTGCTGGCGCTTGATCGTCTCGCGTCCATCGGCCTTAACGTCACGCTTGTCCCGGCTATCGAGCGTGGAGTCAATGACCATGAGGTTGGCAAGATCATTGAACTGGCTATCAGGCATCCGGCCATTCGCGGCATCAACTTTCAGCTGGCATTCCATGCGGGCCGCCATATGCACCACGACCCGATGCAGCGCATGACCATCCCCGACATCGTGAAGCTCATCGAAGAGCAGACTTCGTGCAAATTCATTGCCAGTGACTTCATTCCTGTTCCGTGCTGCTTCCCGTCATGCAATTCGGTCACCTACGCATTCATTGATGGCGAAAATGTCACGCCCCTATCTCGCATCGTGAACGTGTACGACTATCTCGACTACATCACCAACCGTGTGATGCCCGATTTCAGTCTGGAGATCAAGAAGGCACTCGAAGGGCTTTGGTCGTCTTCATCGGTCTCCGGGTCGCAGAAATCAGCGGAGCAGCTTGCCGTCTCCTGCCAGGCCTGCGGTCTGCCAGAGAGTCTTACCATCGGCGACATCGCGAAGAATATGCTGATGATTATGTTGCAGGACTTCATGGACCCCTGGACCTTCAACCAGAAGAATCTGATGAAGTGTTGCAAGGAGTTTTTGCTTCCCGGCGGAAAGCAGATTCCATTCTGCTCCTACAATTCGGTTGGCTATCGAGAACAGGCGCGCGCTCAATTGGATGCGATGGAAACACGGCGCAAGGAGGCACGCCGCGATGGGACACCTTATCAGCCGGAGCCGATTGTCTTTGACTTCCATGCTGGCACGGAGCGCATGGAAGTAGCGTCTATTTTGCAGATTGATAAAACAGATCGCGGTTGAGGATGAAGATGGAAGAGCAAGATGTCAAGCAGTGCTGCGCTACCTTTTACGGAAGCGATCTTGCTCGCTATTTGCTGGGAGACAGCTTTCATCCCGGCGGGACCAAACTGACCGAACGTCTCGGTGAACTGCTTGCACTCACCAGTGAATCCCATGTACTCGATGTAGCCTCAGGGCGCGGAACAAGCGCATTTCATCTCGCAAAATCTTTCGGCTGCATGGTTACCGGAGTCGATCTGAGCGAAGAGAATGTGCGTCTGGCCGCAGCGGAGGCGTTGCAACGCGGAGTGGCGGAAAGGGTGAGCTTCCAACTTGGCGATGCTGAACGGCTGCCGTTTGGCGACGAAGCATTCGACGCAATCATTTGCGAGTGCGCCTTTTGCACTTTTCCCAGCAAGTCGGTTGCGGCGCGGGAGTTTTATCGCGTCCTCAAGCCAGGAGGGCAACTTGGACTCAGCGACCTGACGCGAACCGAGGCAACCATTCCAGAACATGAAGGACTGCTCTCCTGGATCGCCTGCATTGGTGATGCGCTCCCTGCGGATCAGTATGTTGCGATTCTGCAGAAGGCTGGCTTTCAAGTCATGTGTACGGAAGATCATGGCGATGCACTGGTTGAGATGGTGCGGCAGATCCAGGCCAAGCTGCTCGGGGCTGAAATCATGGCGGGGCTCAAGAAGATCGATCTTCCTGGCGTAGACTTCGCCAATGGAAGGCGGTTTGCCCAAGCGGCCCTCGAGGCGACGCGGAACAGTACTCTTGGATATGCTGCGATCCCGGCTAGAAAGCCGTAATCCGCAATGAACGAGCCCGCCGCAAGCGCGGGAATCAGACCCGGAAGAGATTGAAGAACTTAGCGCAGGCAGAAGAGGAGAGTGTGCAAAGTTGTGGGCCCTTCCCCGACGTTCCCGTTCATTATCTGAATGCCACCCTGGAAGGTGCACCCTGCCATTGGCATCAAGACATTCGGCCCATCATAGACCGACTCCAGCCCGCTGTTCCAGCATGACCACTCCACAACTTTGCATATTCTCCCGTCCATTGGCCTTTTTTCGGAAGCTTTTGACCTCGCGGAGCCGCGCATGTAGCGAAATGTCCCGCAGACTTATTTACACGTCAGCCTCAGCCATGCTTCCTTTGCAGCCTCGCTGAAATGGAATGAAGTGATACCAGGTTCTGTCTTGAGGGAGCCGTGGGGCTTTTACAATAGGCTCAATGCAGCAGACCCACAATCCGCTCGCGCTTTTCCAACCAATGGGCCGCATACTCGACGCACCTGGCCCCTTGCGTCTTTGGCACCTGTCGAGCCTCGACGCGCCCACCGTTGCCGCAGCGTGGTCGCTCGTTTTTGCCAAAACGGCAGGAGTGCGCCTGCCCGTATGGGTTCCAGTGCTCCTGGCTCTCGTGACGTGGTGCGTCTATGTAAGTGACCGCCTCCTTGACTCCCGTCGCGCACTGCTCGCAAAGCAAATTCATTGTCTCCGCCAACGCCATTACTTCCACTGGAAGTACCGCAGCGTCTTTTTCCCCCTCGCCCTCGCAGCCGCCTCCATTAGCGCCTGGCTTGTTTTCTCCTTCATGCCGGGTGGCGCACGCGAGCGCAATGCCCTGCTTGCATTGGCCGGCGCTACCTATTTCTCCAGCGTCCACATCCAAACCAAGTTCCGATCATTGCTTCCCAAAGAGTTGCTCGTAGGTGTCTTGTTCACGGCAGGCTGTGTGCTTCCCACCATCGGGCGAACAGGAGAACTTTCCCATGCATTTATAGTTGTGATTGTCTTCTTTGCAGGTCTGGCGTGGCTCAACTGCCACGCTATTGAGTGCTGGGAGTCCGTCGGCCAAACCTGCCCCGGCCCTCAAATTCATTCCGTTGCTGGCCTACTTGCTCTGGCCGGTCTTCTTGGCGCAATCGTGCTCTTCGTACCTCATTCCCGTGAAGCAGTTCTCATGGGAGCCGGTGCCGCAAGCGCCGTCCTGCTCGCCTTGCTCGATGGAATCCGCGGTCGCCTAACCCCTTTGGCTCTGCGTTCGTCCGCCGATTTGGTCTTACTTACCCCGCTTGTGCTGCTGCTTCGATGAATCCACCACCCAATTTCAATCGTCTGGCTCGGCTCTATCACTGGATGGAGCTGGTCAGCTTTGGTCCCTGGCTCATGCTTTGCCGATGCGCCTTCCTGAATGAATGCTGCGCTGCGCGCCGTGCGCTCGCGTTAGGAGACGGCGATGGTCGCTTCACTGCTCGCCTGCTCCGCAAAAACTCCACCATCCAGATCGACGCCGTCGATGCCAGCCCAGCCATGCTTGAAGCGCTTGTTTACCAGGCCGGCCCGGACTCATCCCGCGTTCACGCCTTCCACGCCGACATCCGGCGATGGCATCCTGAAAACCGACCCTACGACTTGATCGTTTCGCACTTTTTTCTAGATTGCCTCACCATTGTTGAGGCTCAGTCGCTGGCAGCCACCCTGGCTCACGCAGTCTCTCCTGGCTCTCTGTGGATCGTCTCAGAGTTTGCTGTCCCAGCAAACTGGTTTGGCTGGCTGGTGGCGCGACCGGCAGTCTGGGCGCTTTACCGTGCCTTCGGATGGCTTACGGGGCTCCAAGTTCGCAGCCTACCAGACCATTCCCTGGCCCTTCGGCAAGCCGGTTTCATCCTTCAGAAGCGTAGGCGCTGGCTGGGCGGATTGCTCATCAGTGAGCTTTGGTCTGCAACGCCAACCGGCCTTAGACTGCGGGATGCTGCTTATCATTGAGATTGTGATGTGGCAAACGAAGATGAAGAAAGCAACGTATGGATGGTGCGTGCTTGAGTTCAACCGGCAGGCAGTACGACTACCCTCCAGATTTTGTCCCACTTCAGCTTTTAGAGCACAACCTCGCTGAAGTCGGGGCGCGGAAATACCACTTTTTTTCAACCGGAGTTTTCAGGCGGTCGAGCAAGCTCGCAGGCTCCATCCGAGGGGCAGAGTGTATTCTGAAGGAGAAATGCGCGGCACGACAGCAGCAATTGCTATGCTCAAACTATGCTCGAACAACCCCTTCAGGCCCGTACAAAACTCCATGGATCCTAACCTCACACGTCGCGTATCTCCTTGTAAACAAAGAAAACAGGGAGCTTGCGGAAATATCGCAGCGGACTTAAAATCCGCAGACCGCAAGGTCATGGGGGTCCAAGTCCCCCTCCGGGCACCATCTCATATGTTGCGTATCACGTTGATTATAAATGCGTTGTGAAGGTCTATAATGTTTGATTTGCTCGGCAATCCAGAGTGGTTTTGTGCTTTCAGGGTACAAATTCAGGGACAGTGCGCATCTGGCTTATTTTCAGTGTCTTGCAAGTTAGTTATCTTTTGACTAACCGCCGATTTAGGGCATCCTTGCCTCCTTTACGCATACTTTCGAGTTGAACTGCGGAATGGGTTGCAACTCGGCGATCGCTAACCCAACAATTCGGTTTGACGTGCTCTGTTTCCGGTGGTCGCCTGCTCAAACACATGACCCCGACGGCACGCCGCATCTGGTTGGGCGTTTGTAGCTGCACAATCGCAAGCGAGTCGAGAGCGCGACCTTCCGCTACGACGAGGAGTGGTTGCGGAACCCGGAACGGTTTGCGCTGGAGCCTGCGCTTCAGATGGACTTGGCGCCGCATCACACAACAGAAGGGAAGAGCCTTTTTGGCGCGATTGGCGATTCGACTCCTGATCGCTGGGGACGAGCCTTGATGATGCGCCCCGAGGCCAGGCGCGCCAGAACCGCTGGCGAGCCGCCACGCACGCTTTGGGATGCCGATTACCTGCTTCTGGTCGATGACGAAAACCGGCAGGGCGCTCTGCGGTTTGCCTCGCAAGAGGGCGGCCCATTCCCGCGCGAGATCGCGGATCATCGCACACCTCATCCCAGCGATTTTAGGCTGCGGGCGAACAGAACCTCCACTTCAACCCCTGTCTGAATTTGCAGAACCGGCTTTGATCAGCTTAGCTCTCTGCATCGCTGTGATCCCGCAAACACTGCAGATAGTTCGTTTTCCGCGCGATTGTGGGTGCCACAATGACCCAAAGTAGAACATGGATCATAAAATGGCAGCAATCATTGACTTGTGATGTCGCACATTAGCGCTTCCAAATGAAGTAGTACTGGCTTACTCTCGCATTGTGTCAAACAAGGGAGTCTATGGGGACCTCGAAGACTCCTTAGGCATAATAATTGTGAAGTTCAGACGAGCAGGAGCCGATTGGTATCTTTTGGTGCCACGAGGATTCGTCTGCTTTGAAAATCTCCTGCTGTCTTAGCAAGTTCCCTGCCTGCTAAGTAAGAATGGCGGAGCCATGTGTCAAGAGTGAAGGCGACAGACAACTCCAAGAAATTTGGAGTGCAAGGGGTTCCATCTAACCATCACAGAGTTTTGCCAGCAAGAGGAATGGTTGCAATGACTATGGACAGCAGGTCAGGTATTTCATTCGAAGCGGACTCGGAAATGAATGCGGAACTGAGCCTTGCAAAAGAGCGCAAGTGGTATGCTGTCTTCACCGTTCCGCGAAGTGAGAAATCGGCGGTTAGGCACCTGGATCTTCGCCACATCGAGTCATTCCTCCCAACATACGAAACGGTTCAATTGTGGAAGAACAGACAGCGAAAGAAAATCACCCATCCGCTCTTTCCTTCTTATCTGTTTGTGCACATTCATCGCCGCGAACGAGCGGGTGTTCTCCAGTCCCCTGGCGTACTTCAGATTGTCGGAACGAGCCGGGAGCCTCTTCCTCTGCCAGATTCAGAAATCGAGTTTCTCCGCACAAATTGCCAAGGGAAGAAGCTAGAGCCATTCCGTGAGCTTCTCGTTGGTGAAAGAGTTCGGATCAAGAGTGGGGCTTTGCAGGGAGTTCATGGTGTGCTGGTAAGGCGCAACAACAGCCTGAGATTCGTACTTACGCTTGAACTCATCAACCAACATGCTGCGATCGAGGTCGAAGCAAAAGATCTGGAATCTGTTGCATTGTGAGGCATGGCATCTCTCATGTTTCCTTAAATCTACCTGAGAAGTAAACGAGCTATTCCAAAGGGAGGCCCCGGGTTTTTCCGGGGGTATTGGCTCACCCCTTCCCGCCGGTTTGTTCCGGTCATTTAGCCTCGCCTTATTTATATCCTGATCGTTAAGGAGCCCGTTGCACGGGAGTGCTTTGTGGGAGAAAACTAGGAAGCACGCGGTAGAGTGATGAGTTTAGAAAAGTGTTGCTTCAGACGAACTCTGTATCATTGAGAGTCCAGATCAAGGAATTCTACCCATACCATCCATGCCATCAGGGAGAGCAGATGCATGTAGTGCCCAAAAACTCGATCCGAAAGGATAGGATCGTGGAAGCAGCAGCTCATCTGTTTGCGCTGCAAGGCTATCACGGAACCAGCACCTCGGAGATTGCGCGTCTTGCAGACGTGAGCGAGAATACCCTATTCCGTCACTTTGATCACAAAGAAGACATCTTTTGGGCAGGTCTCCGCTGGCACGCCACAGGGCTCAGGCTCAGACGTGAAATTGTGGAGAAGATGGAGAGCTGCGAGGCGCCGGAAGTGGTATTTCCGAAGATATTTGAAATGCTTGAGATCTCGGTAAAATCGAGACCTGAACTGTTACATCTGATCGCGGTAGCTTTCCTTGAACTACGCGGTGGAGCGTTTCAATTCAGCAGAGAATACATATCGCCCATCGTTTCAGCTATAAACAGGTATCTAGCCCTGAGCGTCGCGAGTGGAAAGGTCCGAAACCTGGATTCAACGATAACGACGACAGCATTAGTAACTGTAGCACTGCTGCACCCGGGACTGCTCAAGATGATCGATGATCGCAGTCAACCATACGCCGACAGCTATGAGGCTGCACGTGCATACACAAAGTTTTGGCTAGATGCCGTTGGCAAGAAGCCATCTCAAGTGTCAACGAATGAATGACAGGCGATAGGCGCGTTCTATCCATGATTGAATATTGAATCGAGAGATGCCCGGAAACGGTCACAGCAATGAGCGACAAGGAGTACGAGAATAGCTGTCGGCGGAGCCGTAATCATGCCCATATTTCAAAGTGCCATATAAATATAAGCCGGCCGCTCAAAAGCTAAAGATCAGTGCGCTGGCCTTATCGAAGAAAGTGATCCGTAGCGAGTGGGAAGTTGGGATTCTCGCCTTTACGCATAAGCCAAATGTCTAGGGAAAAGCGCGGTCCTCTGCGAAAGTTGCTTCGGTCTGCCAGAGTAAGAGTTAGGTCTACGCAGGAAAGTTGACAGGAGTTGTGATGAAGAAGAAAAACGCTCACCCTACCGGCATTGCAATTGTTTTCATTTATCTTGCCGGTACGTTGTGGGCACAATCTACAGCAAAAGTGCCGAGTCAAAGTTCCAACCGGGATCCTGGCGACGCGACAACTCTCGCCCAGCCCGAGACATCAACCGTAGACAAGACTCACGACCACACCTTCGTTATCGGAAACGACGATCTACTTGTAGTTCATGTATGGAAAGAGCCGGATGTCTCTCGATCACTTCCAGTTCGATCGGACGGCAAGATCTCGCTACCGCTGGTGGGAGAAGTGCAGGCGGCAGGACGAACTCCGATACAGCTTCAAGAGGAGATTGCCAACAAGCTCGAGAAGTACATCACCAATCCTCAAGTAACCGTTATAGTCCAGGAAATTAACAGCGAGAAGTTCAATATTCTTGGGCAGGTTGCCAAGCCTGGAGCATATTCACTTACGCATGTAACAACGGTCCTTGACGCAATTGCGGGCGCAGGAGGCTTTCGGGATTTTGCCAAGCAACGGGCCATTTACATTCTTCGCCAGAATCCAGCCGGCGGGGAGTCGCGTATTCCTTTCAACTACAAAGATGTTATCAAAGGAAAAAATCCCGAGCAGAATATAAAGCTCGAGCCGCGCGACACTGTAGTTGTTCCGTGAGGGCTGATGATGCTTACGCGAGTTTGTCTGAGTATTGCACTTCTTGTGGCTTTGCCGGCTTGTTCTCAAGTTGTGCCAGCCGCAACGGGTGGCACTCCTGCAGTAGATAATGAGACCCCAATGCAGACACCGCCGCCGGTCAGCGGCGAACCCTATCCGACCTTGACAGGCTCCGAGACACGCTCCAACTATCTGCGCGGAGGATTGAGCTTCGAAACCGCCTACGACGACAATGAAGTGCCATACGGAACGACCCATCCGATCGGGGATGTCATGTACTCGGTCAGGCCTACCATCACAATCGACTTGACGACCCCGCGCTTTCATCAAACGCTTACCTATAATCCGGGATTCACGTTTTACCAGCGCACGAGCGGCTACAACGAGTCGGACCAGAATGCGTCTTTTAATCTTCAGTCCCGATTGAGCCAACATACGGCATTCAACCTGCGCGAGTCCTTTCAGAAGAGTTCCAATGTGTTCGATCAGCAGAACCCGTATTCAGGATCGACCATCTCCGGTTCGCCACAGTCTCCAACCGCAGGAGCGATCGCTCCGTTTGCAGATCGGCTCAACAATGCGGCGAGCGGAGAAATAAGTTATCAGCTCAGCGCGAATCGTATGCTCGGAGCTGGCGGAACATCCTCCATGCTTACTTACCCCAGCCTGAGCGAAGTGCCTGGCCTTTGCAATTCAAATTCGCGCGGGGGATCAGCTTTTTACAATCTCCGCGTGTCTGCCTCGCAGTACACCGGGGGAACATACCAGTATTCGCAATATCTGTCTTGTCCGGCGAATAAGCAGAGCGACACTCAAACGCATTCGTTCTATTTCTACTACACGTTCTATCTGATGCATGCTCTATCGATGTCCTTGTCGGGCGGCCCACAATACTATTCAGTCGCGCAGATTCCGTTTCCTTCCTCCTCCTCCTGGACACCTTCCGTCACGGGCAGCATTGGTTGGCAAAGCAGTCACAGCAGTCTGGCAGCAAGCTATTCGCGATCTGTGAACGGCGGTGGAGGCATGCTCGGCGCATTTCATTCAAATACCGCAAATGCGCAGGCACGCTGGCAAGTGACACGACCATGGACTGTTGAGGCGACGGCCAATTACGAGATTCACAAGAACGTGGATTCGCTGCTCAACTCATCCAGTCCTGGAGGCCACACAATCTCAGGGACCTTTGCAGCTGAACGCACACTGAGCGAGCGACTGACCGCCAAAGTTGGATATCAGCGTCAGCATCAAAGTTACAGCAGCATTGCAGCGATAGCCATCCTTCCCGACAGCAATCGGGAGTACATATCAGTCTCCTATCAATTTGAAAGACCGCTAGGACGATAATCATGGCAGATGTGTCTGAGGTTCCGGAAGAGCAAAGTCCGAAGGGGCTGGATGTCCAACGTTATCTCAACCTGGCTCGCCGGCGCCATATGCACTTTCTGATACCCGTACTGATTGGTTGGTTGACGGTATGGGGAGTCAGCTGGATGTTGCCAGTAAGTTATAAGTCGTCTACGCTTATTCTGGTGGAACGTCCCACCATGCCGAAGAATTATGTTGAACCAAATGTTAACGAAGATCTGCAGGACCGGCTACAAAGTATTACACAACAGATTCTTAGCCGCACGCGGCTACTTCTGATCATCGACAAGCTCCACCTCTATGATGGAGGACGCAAGCCAGTTACTCCAGAGGACAAAGTGAATCGTATGCGCAAAGATATTGGGGTTGACCTTGTGCATGACGCCCATAACGAAGAGATCACCGCATTTAGGATATCCTATAGAGCGCATGATCCACATGTAGCCCAGCAGATAACGAGCGAACTGGCCGACCTGTTTATTAATGAGAGCCTAAAGGTAAGGCAGCAGGAGTCTGAGGATACAACCAAGTTTATTGAAAACCAGCTAGAGAATGCGAGAGCCAGCCTTGCAGAGCAAGAGTCAGCAGTTCGGGAGTTCGAAGGGAAGCATGAAGGCGAGTTGCCTGCCCAACAGGCAACCAACCTACAGATACTAAGCGGGTTGCAAACACAACTGCAGAACGAACAGGACGCGAGTAATAACGCAAAGCAGCAGGGGATCTACTTCGATTCACTGATTCAGCAATACCGGGCTCTTCGCAGCACACCTCGTACCGCCGAGGGCGGTCCCTCAGATTTGCCTGCCATTGACAAGGAGCTTGAGTCGCTCAGATCGAAGCTAGCAAATCTGAGTGCGCATTACACTGATCGTTATCCCGATGTTCAGAACCTGCGCGTCGAAATCGCCAAGACGGAAAAGATGAGAGATGATCTCCAGGCTAGTTTGAAAAACAAGAGTAAAGCCGTAAAGCAGCCTGACGATGGAATTACCTCGGGTGATTCAGGAAATATTACTCAAAACTCTCCTTTGCTGCAGTTGGAGAGCCAGTTGCGAGCGAACCAGGCGGAAGTCAAGAATCGTGAGCAGGCTGTTGCTGGCTTAAAACTCAAAGTCAGTGAATACCAGGCTCGTCTGAATAATGAACCAGCAAGCGAGCAGCAACTGGCCGATCTGACTCGAGGCTATGAGCAGTCTAAAGTGAACTACGACGACCTGTTAAAGAAGAAGAACGCATCAGAAATGGCCACAAGTATGGAGCAGATGCAGCAGGGTGAGCATTTCAGAGTGCTAGATTCTCCCAGTCTGCCCTTGAAGCCGGACTTTCCCGATCGACTGAAAATGTGTGGGGTAGGGTTGGGGGTTGGGCTAGTATTCGGCCTTGTCGTGGTCGGTAGCTTTGAGGCGCTTGACGACCGCCTGTACAGCGACAACGGGACCAAAGAGCTGTTGCCGGTGCCGATCATATCAGAGATCCCAGTTGTCCTAATCCCGTCGGAAGAGCGAGGCTACAAGGAGAAACGGATGTTAGGCTGGGCCATGGCCGCACTCGTGACTGCCACCATCCTGGCTGGATCTGTTTTCAGTTACATACACGAATAGGTCAAGGCTCACAATGTACAAGGCGTTCTTCAATCTTACGCGCAATCCATTCGATCTCACTCCAGATCCTACCTGCTTTGTGCCAAGCAAGCGGCATAATGAGGCGCTTGCGGCGCTTTATTACGGAGTACGTCAGCACAAGGGGTTTGTAGTGCTGACGGGGGAGGTGGGAACCGGAAAAACCTTTCTCTTGCGCTGTCTGCTTGGTGTGTTGAAGGAGAGTAAAGATGTCGCCTATGCTTATCTTTTCAATGGTCGCCTTTCTCCCACGGAGTTTCTGCAATATATTCTCTCTGACCTGGGTCTTCCCGCCAGCGGAAAAAGCAAGCACGAGCTCTTGATTGCCTTGGGAGAGTTTCTAATCTCTCGACGATCGAGAGACTTGACAACAGTCCTGATCGTGGATGAAGCACACCTTTTGTCTGCAGAGATACTCGAAGAGCTTCGTCTTCTTTCAAACCTAGAGACGACGGATGACAAATTGCTGCAGATAGTATTAGCAGGACAGCCTGAGCTTGATGAAAAACTGGATTCATTCGGGCTCAGGCAGCTGAAGCAGAGGATTGCGGTGCGCACGCAGCTTTGTCCATTAGATGTGGATGAGACAAAGGAATACATCCAGCAACGTCTGAAGATTGCGGGGAAAAGCACCAGCGACATTCAGTTATTCTCCGAAGAAACAACCGCGGTGGTATTTCGCTATTCGAAGGGTTTGCCCAGGCTCATCAATACGATTTGCGAGAATGGATTAATCACTGCCTACGCGAGGCAAATACAGAGTGTAACTCCAGAAATAGTCGAGGACGTGGCGAAGGAGTTTCGACTCGACGCGCAAACAGTCGCAGAAGAGAGCTTCCCAGCGGGCCCAGGGGAGATGGACTTTCAACGAGCGATGAGGATTCTCCTCGACCGGTATAGCGATCGGTCATGACACACAACGAGCGACGCGAATCCGGAGACGTCGCTATGAAATTAAGTGAGAAAAAATGAGCCAGATATTCGACGCATTACAACAATCTGAAGGCCAAGACGCCAGAACAGATTCGTCCAAGGCTTTGGAGGCGACTGAGTTACTGCGCCGCGCCGAACGCAGAATGGCGGAGAAATGGGAGACAGAAGACTTACCCGACAAATCTGATGCGGGGGGACTCGCAATTGCCGCAGGAGGCGAGAGGCCGACGACCGGAGAGGAATGTGACCCATTCGTCAAGATCCGATCACTAAGAGTATCGCCTGCCCCTCAGTACCGGCTGGTTTGTCTCACAGATAGTGACAGTCCGGCGGCAGAGGCCTTTCGGTTGCTTGGAGTACGATTAAGGCATCTACGACGCGATAAGCCCCTCAAGAGAGTTCTGATTACGAGCACAATTCCTCAAGAGGGCAAGAGTACGGTAGCGGTAAACTTAGCCAGTACACTCGCTCTGAAGACGGATCAGAAAGTTCTGTTGATTGAAGGAGACCTGCGCCGGCCGGCATTATCGCAGATGTTCGGGATGGAAGATGATCCGGGCCTCTCCGAATGCTTGCAAAGCGACCGCTCCGTTGTGAGCAGTCTTTGCTACCTCGAGGGCCCGAATCTCTGGTTGTTGCCAGCCGGCAGCGCTACAAGCAACGCCCTAGACCTCTTGCAGTCGGGGAAACTCTCAGTGCTTATGAATCAGTTAAGCGCGTGGTTTGACTGGATCATCGTCGATGCTCCGCCAGTTCTGCCTTTAGCCGACACGAGTGTGTGGATGCGGATGGTAGAAGGCATTCTGCTAGTTACGCGTCAAGGAGTTACTAAGAAGCGACAGCTTCTACGAGGGATCGAGGCGTTGGAGACCAAGAAGTTGATCGGCGCGCTGATGAACTGCTCACGGCACCCGGACCGCGACGACTACGAGTACTATTACCGTAGATCCTCTGGCGCGCAGAAGGCCATTGAGGCGCAAGTGGGTTGAGTCCCAACAAACTCCTGATAAGCATATGGAAAAGCGTGCTGTTTAAAAGGCAAAGGCGTGATAGGCGAATTGGTCGATAGGTATTGGGTCCGAGCCACAAGAGGAGTAAAACTAGCGGTCGAAAAAGACTCTTCGCTATTGGGCTTTCTGAGCACGATAAAGATCATGGAGGATTGTGAAGTGAGATAGCCTACTGGCCTATAGAGTAGAGTGTCGGTAACTATGAACATTTCGCAAAGGAATAGCTTGAAGATGGCAGATGGCACCTAACTCTGGTAGCCAAGCGCATGGTACATCGCCCCTAGCTAGTAAATATAGAACTCCAGAAGCTGGGCTCCAACGCAAATCACTGCTCCAGCGAAGTACATAACGATATACCTTCGAAAAGCCTAAGATCCTGGGAAATAGCGAAAACTCAACCCATGAATCACCGCAGTGGAGCAAGACGAAGGGTCTTGCTAGAGAGGATCAAGTGATGATCGGTCGGGTCAAAGATGCCTCGTCATATCAGAATGACTCCTTTTTCGAGTCAGTATCTTCCAGCGAGCGTATGCCGCTGGACGAAGAGACATTTACACGCGGGATCGCGATCGAGCGCGCTCGAACGGAGCGATCGAAGACGCCGTTCGCCCTAATGCTGTTGGAGGCCGTCAGCCATGATGGGCCATCGACGAGCGGAACAGCCTTGGACTGTGTCATGGCTGCACTCCTGTCATCAAGTAGGTCCACCGACATAATCGGTTGGTATAAGAATCTGACCATTGTTGGTGCGATGTATACAGGGCTTGTGGAAGATGATAAAAATTCAGCTCTGTGCACGATTCTAGACAGGGTGATCGGCACGCTGCGAAATGAGTTGACCTTCGAACAGTTGAATCAAGTCAGGATCTCGTTCCACTACTATCCTGACGAATGGGGCGAAGGCAAGTCAGGACGTCCAAGTAATCCGGTTTTGTATCCAGACCTCCTGAGTAGTCAGAAGGGAAGAGGCTCGATGTTGGTCATCAAGAGAATGACTGACATTATTGGCAGCGCGATAATGCTATCTCTGTGCGGCCCTCTACTCTTGATTATTGCGATTGCTGTCAAAGCCTCCTCAAAAGGTCCAGTGTTCTTCCGGCAGCGGCGAGTTGGCCAATACGGAAAATCATTTACTTTTCTAAAGTTCCGGACAATGTATGTCGACAATGATCATAGTGTCCATAGAGAATATGTGAGGAAACTGATCAACAGTTCGGGGCAAAGTGAAATATCCCCTGGAAATAACAGTGGCGTCTATAAGCTCACAAACGACAAGAGAGTCACCCGAGTTGGCAAGGTCTTGCGCAGAACAAGCTTGGATGAACTTCCTCAGTTCATCAACGCCCTTAAGGGAGAAATGTCTCTTGTAGGCCCCCGTCCTCCAATTCCTTATGAGGTGGCCGCGTATCAGACGTGGCACCGTCGCCGAGTATTGGAAGTCAAGCCGGGGATCACCGGATTATGGCAGGTTACAGGCAGAAGTAGTGTCAACTTCGACGACATGGTGCGGTTAGATCTGCGATATGCGGTGTCGTGGACTCCTTGGCTCGACTTCAAGATACTCATGCGCACACCCGTAGCGGTGATCAAAGGATCAGGTGCGTATTGAGTTCTCTGCAATCGGCTTCGGTTCGGACCCTGCTCGCAAGCACATTCACTCGATTTTGAGTTGGACTCGCTGATCCCCAGCGTAACCCACAATACACGTGAAAAGTTTCGAAAGCGGTGGAGCAATATGAACTTCGGTGTGATCGGATATGGCTACTGGGGACCAAACGTAGTGAGGAATCTTGTGAGTCTCGAAGGTTCCAAGGTGCTCGCAATCGCGGACGTAAGCCAAACGGCTCGGGCACGCGCACAAAAGGCCTATCCTGGAATCAATGTAATCTCGGACGCCTCAGAGGTGATTTCGTCAACCAACATCGACGCCATTGCCATCGTTTCTCCTGTCTGGACGCACTATAAGCTCACAAAAGCCGCCTTGGAGAATGGAAAACACGTCTTTGTTGAAAAACCGTTCACCAGCAATACAGAACAAGGTGAGGAACTGATTAATCTCGCCCAGCAAAAGAATCTAAGAATCATGGTGGACCACACCTTCCTTTTCACAGGGGCAGTGAAAAAGATATCTGAACTGATCAAAGAGGGGACCCTTGGAAAACTATATTATTACGATTCGACACGCGTTAACCTAGGACTGTTTCAGCATGATATCAATGTGCTTTGGGATCTCGCGCCGCATGATCTTTCGATTATGGACTACCTTATCGAAGGAAGCCCGGAGGCGGTCGTCGCAACAGGTCAGAGTCATCTGAACGGTCATGAGGACGTGGCATTCATGACGCTGTACTTCCCGGAAAAAGTCATCGCCCATATCAACGTAAACTGGCTTTCGCCGGTAAAGGTACGCACGACGCTGATCGGGGGAGAGAAACGCATGCTCGTCTGGAACGATCTGGAAGCTGACGAGAAGGTGAAAGTATATGACAAAGGGGTAAAGATCACAAGCAGGGAAGGCGTATATGAGCTTCTGGTCAATTATCGCTCCGGTGATATGTGGTCTCCTCAACTCGAACAGGGTGAAGCGCTGCGCGATGAACTGTCCTGCTTCGTGGATTGCGTCTCGCGCGGTCAAGAGCCATTCAACGATGGATGCGCTGGTCTCCGCGTGGTGAAGATGCTGGAATCCGCAAGCAAATCGCTTAGCAAAGGAGGATCCCTGGTTTATCTATGAACTCATTTAACTGCATATCATCGGACGTGATACTTGGAAAAGATGTGCGACTCTCACAATTTATTAACATGTATGGATGTGCAATCGGCGACGAGACCAGAATCGGAGCATTCGTGGAGATCCAAAAGAATGCCTTAGTCGGGAAACGTTGCAAGATATCCAGTCATACCTTTATCTGTGAGGGCGTAATCATCGAGGACAACGTCTTCATCGGGCACGGGGTGATGTTCATTAACGACATCTATCCTCGAGCCACGACGACTGACGAACATATTCAAACTGAAGCTGACTGGAAGGTCGGACGGACGGTGATAAGGAGAGGTTCATCCATAGGCTCAAACGCTACGATTCTCTCGAACACAGTCGTCGGTGAGAATGCGATTGTGGGTGCCGGTAGCGTCGTCACAAGGGATGTTCCGCGCAATGCCATCGTGGCTGGGAATCCAGCCAGAATATTGCGCTTCATTGATGAAGCTAAGGAAGGTAAAAATGTTCATCTCTAATGCCGCAGCGAGCAGAGTCCCCTTTCTGGACCTCGTGACACCCCACATAGAACTCGAGGATGAACTCATTGATGTCTTTCGCCACGCATTGCATTGCGGGGGGTTTGTCGGGGGCCACGTGGTCGAGGAGTTTGAGAAGGCTTTCGCTGCATTTTGCGGCGTTAGCCATTCCATTGCAGTTAGTAGCGGTACAGACGCGCTGCGGTTCGCCATTCTCGCTACTGGAGTCCTGCCTGGAGATGTGGTGTTGACCGTTCCAAATACGTTCATCGCGACTGCGGAGGCCATATCTCAAGCTCGTGCAATCCCGGAATTCATCGACATCGATGAGCACACGTACAACATGTCGACCGAGGCGCTACAACGGTTCTTGGAAAGGGAGTGCACGCAGGGTACATCAGGCCAAGTCATCAGCGCGCGCAATGGCAGGCCGGTAACCGCGATAATCCCCGTCCATCTCTTTGGCCAAATGGCTGACATGGACGCCATCCTTAATATAGCCAGCAAATATGGATTAAGAGTAATCGAGGACTCCTGCCAAGCGCACGGAGCCGAGTACTTTTCGAAGAGGCATAATCGTTGGATGAAGGCTGGGTCGATGGGCGACGCGGCAGCGTTCAGCTTCTATCCTGGAAAAAATCTTGGAGCTTGCGGAGAGGGCGGTGCTGTAACAACGAATGATCTCAATGTCGTCGAAACGATTAGAATGCTTCGGGACCATGGCCAAGTCAAGAAATACTACCACGATGTTGAAGGATACAACGGACGGCTGGATGCGATTCAAGCTGGAGTGTTAAGCGTTAAGCTTGCACATCTGGCAACGTGGAATGGCCAGCGTCGTGACCTAGCAGACGAATACAACCGGCTCTTAAGTTCGGAGGGGGCCGTAAGTCTTCCGTATGAGCCCACTTGGTCCAGAGCGGTGTATCACCTGTATGTGATACGGACCGCCGACCGAGCGGGGATGGCCAGCCATCTGAAAGAGGCCGGTGTTGGAACGGGAATCCACTACCCGATACCGTTACATCTCCAGAAGGCGTATGTGTCTTTGAAGTACAAACTCGGGGATTATCCGGTAGCAGAGAGCGTTGCCGGCGAGATCATCTCCTTGCCGATGTTCCCGCAACTTACAGTAGACCAGCAAGCGAAAGTCGCTGAGGAGATCTCAAGGTTTATCTCCATGACTTTACCCAGTGCCGAGCGCACCGAGAAAAGAGCGGTTGCTCGCACGGAGAACTATGTATGAGAATCCAGAGTCTCCCGAAGTACGGTGGATAGGCAAAATCGTCCGCATTGTCTGCAATGTCGGAGATATCATGGCGGACTGAATCAAATAAGTAAAGAGACCATGGTGCGTTGTGTAATGATCTAGGCCCCGACTGCAAGCGACCAATCCCGGGAGTAACTCAGCCTGATGAAACCTGAAAAGTGTAGTGAGCGTAATATGAAGAGAGATATTCAGTCGACAACTCTGAAGTTGCTGAAGTACTGTCAAGCGAACGACTGGGCAGGATATGAGCCCTACGATGTTCTCAATAGCCGCATCCTCACCGCATTGCCCTTGCTGGATTCTAAACTTCCTCGCCTAGCACTGACGCAGATCCTAAAGCGGAGCCCCATTAATGTCCGACGGGCACTTCTTGTTCCCAAGACCCAAAACCCGAAGGCCATTGGGCTCTTTCTCTCGGGAATGGTGAATCTATCTCTGGTGGGTGCCGCTACCGAGCAAGACTACATCGGGGAGATGGTAGAGCGGTTGATTGCACTCAGATCTCCAGGTGTAACCTATTGGTGTTGGGGATATAACTTTCCATGGCAGACCCGAACCGTTCTTGTTCCCAGGTGGGAGCCGAATCTGGTTTGCACAATGTTCGCGGCTAACGGACTGCTGGATGCGTACGAACTGCGGCATGATGATCGCTACCTGAGTATGGCCGTTAGCGCAGCCGAATATATTCTCAATGAGCTATATTTCAGCTTGAGTAACTCAAAGTGCGGCTTTGGCTATCCTCTACCTGACGTCCACAATCAGGTCCACAATGCAAATCTTCTTGCCGCATCTCTGTTATGTCGCATACATAAGCACACTGGGGAAGATAAGTATCTTGCTCCAGCTCTTAGCGTAATCCGTTATACAGTGAAGCAGCAACATCCTGATGGTGGGTGGGACTATGGAGAGGGAGCTAACCAGAAATGGATCGACAATTTCCACACAGGATTCAATTTGAGTGCGTTACGCTCCATTAGCCGGACCCTGGCGACCTCTGAATTCGAACCGTCTGTTCGCCTGGGAATGGAGTTTTACCGTGCTCGATTCTTTCGTGAGGACGGGGCCGTTGGTTACTATCACGACCGCTTTTACCCTATCGACACTCATTGTGTCGCGCAGAGTGTAATTACACTACTCGATCTGAAAGATCTGGATGCAAGTAACTCGCAAGTGGCGCGGTCAGTGATGGCGTGGGCAACGGAGCAGATGTGGGATGAGAGAGGTGGATACTTCTACTATAGAATACTTCGTCTTTGCACCATTCGAACCTCGTATATGAGGTGGACACAAGCCTGGATGTTCCTAGCCCTTACCAAGCTTCTTGTTGACATGGCATTACCATCATTCGATCCAGGGCAGCCAGCGCAGAGGGAGTTGCAGCCGTGCTAAAGCTTCCATCTTATGTGATGGTAACTCCCGCGCGGAACGAAGCGCGATCCATCGAGTTGACTATTCAATCTGTGGTGGCGCAGACCTGGCCGCCGCTGAAGTGGGTGATTGTGAGTGATGGCTCGACCGACGAGACCGACGCTATCGTCAAGAAGTATACGGCTCAACATGAATGGATGGAACTCATTCGCATGCCGGAGCGCAAAGAGCGAGACTTTGCGGGAAAAGTAAGAGCGTTTGATGCTGGCATGGCGAGTGTAAGAAATGTGCCTTACGAAGTGATCGTCAGTCTGGATGGAGACATTACCTTCGAGAAAGAGTACTTTTCATTCTTGCTGGGGAAGCTAGCGTCTGATCCTGGGCTAGGAGTAGTGGGGACCCCGTTTGTGGAGATGTCCAATGAAACCTATGACTATCGTTTTGTAAACATCGAACACGTTTCTGGCGCCTGTCAGGTATTCAGGAGGGAATGCTTCGAAGCCATCGGCGGGTACGTGCCGGTCAAGGGTGGCGCTATTGACAACATCGCAGTGATCGCCTCGAGGATGAAGGGCTGGAAGACCCGCACGTTCACTGAGATGGTCTGTTTACACCATCGTGAAATGGGCACAGCTCAGGGCAGCGTTTGGTTTTCGCGGTTGAAGTTCGGCGCCAAGGACTACGCTATCGGAAATCATCCGCTTTGGGAACTGTTCCGATCACTTTATCAGATGACCAGAAAGCCATTCCTTGTAGGTGGAATTGCACTGGGAGCAGGTTACTTGTGGGCATATTTGCGGGGTGTGGAACGGCCTGTATCGGGGGAGTTGATGCAGTTCCATCGGCAAGAACAGATGCGACGGCTCAAACATCTTTTTGTAGGCAGCAGGAATCGGCATAAAGCCAAAGACTCCACGGTATCTTCTTGAGTATTCAGAGTGTATTGCAACCGGCATGGAATAGGCCCTTATCATGGGTCCGCCACTTCCTCGATGCAGGGGATAACATGGACGATAAGACAACGTCGACAGCACGGGCAGAGCGCCGAGGGGCTTTGATAGTAAACGCAGACGATTGGGGGCGGGACATCAACACCACGGATCGAACGCTAGAGTGCGCTCTCTGTGGGGCGATCTCCTCCGTAAGCGCGATGGTTTTTATGGAGGATTCAGAACGTGCTGCTGTCCTGGCCCGGCAGCATGGTATTGACTCGGGACTCCACTTGAACCTTACTTCGGCCTTTTCCGCAAAGCGGTGTTCCTCGCAACTGATAAGGCACCAGCAGAGGCTTTCACACTTTCTGAGATCAAGAAGCCTTGCTCCAGTCCTATATCATCCAGGTCTTGCAGCTTCGTTCGAATATGTTGTGAAGTCACAGCTAGAAGAGTTCGAACGACAGTATGGCGCACCAGCAAGTCGCGTGGATGGTCACCACCACATGCATCTGTGTGCAAACGTGCTCTTTCAAAAACTGCTTCCAGCGGGTGTCATTGTGCGACGAAACTTTACGTTTATGCCAAAGGAGAAAGGATATCTAAATCGCATGTATCGTCGCTGGCAGGACCGCAGGTTAGCACAATGCCACGACTTGGCAGATTGTTTCTATTCGCTGGCTCCGCTCAATCCGCGCAGCCGATTGGAAAGAATAGTTGGCCTTGCAAGTCGTTTCAACGTCGAAGTCGAGACGCATCCGGTGAATGTTGACGAATACAAGCTCTTGGTTGCAGGAGAGCTTGTACGCTATGCCGATGACGTTGTGATTGCGCGTAGATATCTCCTTCGGCCCCGCGTGGACAGGGCAGGCCTGGGAGCCACTGCATGAATCAGCACGGGCAAGCACGAAGAGAACGAACTTCAGGATCAAGGCAGGTTTGATGACTTCAGCTCCACAACAGGGCGTTCCGCACATCAGTGTCTGCATCTGCACGTATAAGCGCCCGCTTCTGCTCAGGCGTCTTCTGAGCGAAGTGGTGAGACAGCAGACGGGCGGGCTCTTTACTTTTTCGATCGTAGTGGCCGACAACGATGCAGCGAGATCCGCAGAGGACACGGTCGCAGACATTCGCTTGAACTCTACGTTGCCAGTGAAGTACTGTGTCGAGTCAAGACAGAATATCGCGCAGGCGCGGAACAAGGTGATCGAGAATGCGGACGGAGAGTTTGTCGCCTTTATCGATGATGACGAGTTCCCGGTACAGAATTGGTTGCTGACATTGTTCAAAGCCTGCAATGAATACAAAGTGGATGGCGTACTTGGACCTGTGAAGCGACATTTCGACGAGACTCCACCAGTGTGGATACAGAAGAGCCATTTTTACGATCGCCGTGTAAACCCGACTGGGATGCCGGTTGATTGGCAAGAAGCCCGGACGGGAAATGTCTTGCTTAAGAAACATATGTTTGTGGGTGATGCTGCCCCATTTCGGCCTGAGTTCAGAGCTGGAGAAGACCAGGACTTCTTCAGAAGAAAGATTGAAGAGGGATGTGTCTTCATATGGTGCGCAGAGGCAGAAGCCTATGAAGTAGTTCCTCCAGCTCGCTGGAAACGCATGTACCTGCTGCGAAAAGCGCTGCTTCGAGGCGCAACCGCCAGTTTGCAGCCGGACCGCCGAGCAGTCGGAATTGCAAAATCAATCGTCGCTGTCCCGGTGTATGTGTTTGCCCTGCCATTTGCCCTGTTGTTGGGGCAGCACCACTTCATGACGCTTCTAGTGAAACTTTGTGACCATGTGGGAAAGTTGCTCATGTTTGCGGGCATCAACCCGATTGATGAGGAATACGTGAGCGAGTAAGTCAAAAGATCATTCCCGATAGGCGTTGGCAGTGTAAAGTGCAACGCATTCATCGCTTTGGAAGCCGATTGGTATTGTTCTTGTCTCTCGCCTTGCTAACCTATTTATGTAAGTGTGAATACAGTTGGGTGTAATTCTTACGGAGAGGTCGCCGTTGGTAAGGCAGCAGCCAAAAGTCCGGCTGCGGTGGGCAACCACCCGGGGGTTCGAGTCCCTTCCCTCTCCGCCAAGTTCCTGCAGATGGCCGAAATCGTTAAATACGCTCCAATGAATCAAAGCTACGCAGAAGTAGCTAAAGATCTGAGGAGAAAAAGGACGTAAAATATCCCATGTACATCTGCAACAGAAAGATCAAAATCGTCGGACGCATCTTGCGGATTGCGCGGCTCGATGCGGATAAATATCAGTATCTGTCGGATCCAGAACCTCTGATCCAAGGGTTGCGCCGCTCCGGGAAGCGAATTGATATGTTCACGTTCCTGCAGGGCCTGCCAGAGTCGGCCCCAAGGTATCGGTACCCGATGGAGTGGGATAATCTCGCGGTGTTGACGATTTCAAGCTTCGATAATTGGTGGAACAAGCAGATCGGGTTTAAGGCCAGGAACAAGGCAAAACAGGCCGAGAAAAAAGGAGTCGTGATCCACGAAGTACCGTTCGATGATAAGTTGGTACGCGGAGTCGTGGATATATACAACGAAGTTCCTGTGCGCCAGGGTCGACCATTCCCGCATTACGGAAAGGATTTCGATACGGTGTATAGAGAGGAAGCAACGTACCTTGATAGCAGTACCTTCATTGGTGCGTTTCACGGCGAGGAGTTGATCGGCTTTGTCAAACTGGTGGCTGATGAAGCACATGTGCAAGCAGGTTTGATGAACATCGTATCCAAAATACAGCACCGCGATAAGGCCCCGACGAATGCGCTGATCGCACAGGCGGTACGGTCTTGCGCTGAGCGCGGAATCGCCTATATGGTCTATTCGAACTTTGCGTATGGAAACAGACAGCGGGACAGTATTATCGATTTTAAAGAGCGCAACGGTTTCAAGCGGGTTGATGTCCCTCGTTACTATGTACCGTTAACGAGCCTTGGTTCGGTCGCTTTTCGCCTCGGGCTACATAGGCGACTGGTTGACCGCATCCCAGAGACATTAGTAGCGAAGGTGCGTGAGTTTCGCAACAATTGGTACAATCGCAAAGTTCAACCAGTCCGAGAAGCTTCTTAGAACCTTTGAGAAAATATGCCAGGAATTGTCGGTCTTATCACGAAAATGCCGCGCGACATTGCCGAAGCTGAACTGCTTCGCATGGTGGAGTCCATTCGTCATGAATCCAATTACATTACCGGTACTTGGATTGACGAGAGCCTAGGGGTGTATGTGGGGTGGGTGGCGCGTAAAGGGTCATTCGCTGATGGAATGCCACTGCGCAACGAGCGGGAAGATGTCGTTCTTGTCTTTTCCGGGGAGGAATTCCCCCCACCAGGAACCATAGCGCGTCTGAAGGAGAGAGGCCATGCGGTCGATGCCGACGGTCCTTCCTACCTCGTTCATTTGGCGGAGGAAGATCCGACATTCCCCAAGTGTTTGAACGGAAGATTTCACGGGTTGCTTATTGATCGAGCGAAAGGGGCAGTCACCCTATTCAACGACCGATATGGAATGCACCGGATTTACTATCACGAGGCAACAAAGGCATTCTATTTCGCGGGCGAAGCCAAGGCCATCCTGGCTATCCGTCCCGAACTCAGATCGACTGACCCTCGCGGGCTAGCGGAGTTTATATCTTGCGGATGCACGCTGGAGAATCGGACGATCTTCAAGGACGTTCATGTATTGCCTCCAGCTTCCGCATGGACCTTTCGGCATGCGTCGCTCCAGGGGAAGGGAATCTATTTCGACCCTAAGGAGTGGGAAGAGCAATCGCTGCTCGAGTTAGAACCCTACTACCAACAGTTGCGGGAGGTCTTTTCGCGCAATCTGCCTAGATACTTCGGAGGACCGGAAAAGATAGGTATCTCGCTCACAGGTGGCCTCGATTCAAGAATGATTATGTCCTGGAACAAGGCAGCGCGTGGATTACTTCCTTGTTACTCTTTCGGCGGAATGTATCGCGATTGTCAAGACGTCGTGATGGCGCGAACGGTGGCGCGGGAGTGTGGACAGAACCATCAGGTCATTCCGGTCGGCGACGACTTCCTTTCGCAATTTCCGCACTATTCTGAACGCACGGTGTTTCTTACAGATGGCTGTGTCGAAGTTAATCACTCTCCCGATCTGTACGTTAATGAGCGAGCCACAAAAATCGCGCCGGTGCGAATGACGGGTAATTATGGGGGAGAAGTCTTGCGGCGGGTGCGGGCATTCAAGCCGGTGGATCCTGTTCCGGGCTTATTTCATCCTGGCCTTTCTGCAGATATTCAACACGCCAAAGAGACCTATCGTGGTCTGCTCCAAGGGCATCCGCTTTCGTTTGCCGTGTTTCGCCAAGCGCCCTGGCATCACTACAGTCTGCTTTCCTTGGAGGAAAGCCAACTATCCCTACGTTCACCCTACTTGGATAACGAATTTGTGCAGACTGTTTTCCGTGCGCCGCAGTCGGCCCTGACAAGCAATGACATGTCGTTGCGACTCATTGAGGACGGTAATCCAGCACTTCGGCTGATTAGGACGGATCGAGGGCTGGGAGGAAGCCTGCCCAATTTCGCAGCGGCTATCCAGCGAAGGTACCTTGAGTTTACCTTCAAGGCAGAGTATGCCTATGACTACGGGATGCCGCAACCAGTGGCCCGTGTCGATCACGCACTTTCGCTTCTGCATCTCGAGCGTCTATTCCTTGGTCGGCATAAGTTCTACCATTTCCGGGTATGGTACCGGGATGCTCTTGCCAATTACGTTCGTGAAATGCTGCTCGATTCACGGACGCTCTCTCGGCCATACTTGCAGCGTGACACTCTCGAAGCCATGGTAAAGGGGCACCTCAACGGGGATCACAACTACACATCGGCCATTCACAAGGTTCTGACATTGGAGCATTTGCACCGAATCTTTCTTGACTAAAAATGAATCAACAAACTGCAACAATCGCGTACATCCTTGGGATCATCGGACTATTTGTCCTGGATAGGGATGCCAAAGTGCGGACATCGAAGGCGCTCTGGATCCCCGTTTTGTGGCTACTGATTGTTGGGTCGCGTCCAGTGTCTCTGTGGTTTGAATCGGGTCCGACGATTTCGCAATCTGAACAGTACACAGAGGGAAGCCCGATCGATGCAGCAGTGTTTGGGATCTTGATTGCTGCGGGTGTTCTGGTACTTAGCCTGAGGTCGCGCAAAATTGGAAGACTTTTACGGGGAAATGTGCCGATTCTATTGTTCTTCTGCTATTGCGCCATCAGCATAGTGTGGTCCGATTATTCCTTCGTTGCCATGAAACGATGGATCAAGGCGGTTGGTGACCTGGTGATGATTGGGATTGTGCTTACGGATCCAGAGCCAACGACTGCAACAAAACGGTTTCTTGCGCGAGCGGGTTTTATATTGTTGCCGCTCTCAGTACTTTTCATCAAATATTACCCGGACTTGGGGCGCTCCTATAATCCGTGGACTTGGGTCCCAATGTATTGCGGAGTAACGACCTTTAAGAACCTGCTTGGCATGATCTGTTTGGTCTGTGGCCTGGGCTCGCTTTGGTCGTTTCTCGGCGCTTACGAGGATAGGAAGATTCCAAATCGATTTCGCCATATGGTTGCCCACGGCATCATAGTCGCAATCTCTGTGTGGCTCTTCATAATAGCCGATTCCATGACCTCGTTATCGTGTTTTCTCATGGCAGGAACAGTCATGGTCATGACGATGTGGCGACCGGTGGCCAAGACTCCAATCGCCATCCACGCTTTAATCGGCGGGTTCGTGGCTCTTTCTCTATGCGCGCTGTTCGCCGACTCGGCGGGGACGATGGTTCATTCTCTTGGAAGACAGGCCAATCTGACTGGGCGCCCGGCGATTTGGGCTGCGGTTCTCTCCTTGCACACCAGTCCTTTGGTTGGTGCAGGGTTTGAAAGTTTTTGGATGGGGAGTCGGTTGCAGCGTGTGTGGGATATGACCGAGAAAGGCATCCAGGAAGCGCATGATGGGTACCTCGAAGTCTACATCAATCTGGGAATTGTAGGTGTATCTCTATTGGCAGGTTTGATTGTGTCAGGATATCGAAACGCCCTTGCGGTGTTTCGCCGCGATCGCCACGCTGGAAGACTACAATTGGCATTCTTCACCGCGGGAGTGATTTACAGTATTACTGAAGCTGGATTCCGAATGATGTGCCCGATGTGGATTGGTTTCCTTCTGTCAATTGTCGCCATCCCTCCAAGCGTGTCGAAGAAGAAGGGCCAGCCAAGGCAGAAATCGCTTGTGAAGCAGGTCGCACTTACAGGGGAGGACGAACTTGTTGTTCGGGAGTTCGTTTGAAGCCTTTTAACTCGGTCGGCGCCTTTGCGCCCGCTGTTCCGCGAGGCGGAGATGAGCTTCGGCGTCTAGCGGTCAGAGGCGCTGGAATGACCATCGTTTCCGGCGGCGCTGCTTTAGCGATCCAAGTGATTGCGACTGTGGTCTTGGCCCGCCTTCTTTCTCCGCAGGACTTCGGCTTGGTCGCGATGGTGACAACATTTAGTCTGCTATTGGTGAATTTCGGGCTAAATGGACTTACTGAAGCTGTTGTTCAACGCGAAAACATCGATCATGCACTGGCCAGCAATCTATTCTGGATCAATCTGAGCGGCGGCTTGTTGCTCACAATCGGCTTTGCAGCCGCGGGAACACTGATAGCAAGATTTTATGGCGAGGCGCGTGTTGTACCCATAGCGATCGGTATCTCGGCTACGATTGTTTTGACCAGTATCTCGGTCCTGCATCTGGGACTGCTGAAACGAGCGATGTGCTTTTCCGCGGTAGCCAAAAATGACATGATTGCGCGGGCCGTATCGGTGGCCGTATCAATCCTGTGTGGTTGGGCCGGATGGAGATACTGGGCACTCGTCTTAGGCGCTTGCGCGCTCCCGTTAAGCACAGCGATCGGTGCGTGGATCCTTTGCCAGTGGAGACCGGGGCGGACTCGGTCTGCCCCAGGCACGGGGACAATGCTGCAGTTTGCAATGAACACCTATGGGCGCTTTAGCATCAACTACTTTGCGCGAAATGCCGATAACATTCTAGTAGGCTGGCGTTTTGGCGCTCACTCCCTTGGCTTCTATAAGAAGGCCTACGATCTATTTACTCTCCCCTCAACCCAGCTTGTGGCTTCAACCACGGTAGTCGCAGTATCGGCCTTGAGTCGCGTCAGAGATGACAGAGATCAATTCCGTCGTTATTTGCTTGGTTCCATGACGGTCATGGCATTTCTTGGCATGGGCCTTTCGGGCGATCTCACCGTGGTCGGAAAGGATCTGATCCGCGTCCTGCTTGGGCCGGGTTGGGAACCCGCCGGAAGCATATTTACGTTCTTTGCCCCTGGGATCGGTATGATGGTCCTCTATAACACCCATGGATGGATTCACCTCTCGATCGGCAGGGCGGATCGCTGGCTTCGCTGGGGAATTGTGGAATGGATCGTTACCTGCTTGCTGTTTGTTGCCGGTCTGCCTTGGGGGCCACAGGGAATTGCAGTGGCCTGGTGTACATCGTTCTGGATATTGATTGTCCCGGGAATGTGGTATGCAGGCAAGCCTATTGACCTTGGACTAGCCCCGATGTTTGCCGCAGTCTGGCGGTATGTCGCGGGATCGCTGTTGGCAGGACTGGCGAGTAGCGCGATCTGTTCCAAGTTGACCTTGTTGTCAGATTCGTCGGGCGCAGGTGGAGCGGCACTTCGGGTGGTGTTTGTATCCGTCTCCTTCGCATGCCTGTATCTAATTGCCATTGTCTTGCTTCACGGAGGTCTATCTCCGCTGCAGAAGATAGTAAGTTTGCTACGTGAAATGGTTTCGGCAGTTGGCGGTCAGCAAACTTTAGCAATTGACGTCGTGGAAGCCTAAAGCAGAGGCGCCAACGGTTCTAAGGAACGAAGGTTAAAAATCATGAGAGCTTGCATGCTCGCCTATACATTCTACGAGACCGATAACAGGGTACGGCGTTACGCCGAGGCCCTTGTCAAGCGCGGAGACCAGGTTGATGCGATCGTGCTGGCCCGCGAGGGGCAACTCCCTTTCGAAACCATCCAGGGTGTACGTGTATATCGCATTCAGAAGCGCGTCATCGATGAAAATGGACCGGTGAGTTACCTCATAAAGCTTCTTCTATTCTTCTTGCGTTCAGCCTGGACTCTGACCTTAAAGCACTTGCGGGAGCCTTACGACATTATCCATGTACATTCGGTGCCGGACTTTGAAGTGTTCGCAACCCTGATTCCCCGTTTGTTGGGTGCGCAGGTGATTCTTGACATTCACGATATCGTTCCCGAATTCTACGCCAGCAAGTTCAAGGTAGGAGAAAGCTCGATTGTATTCAAACTGCTGGTCTTTCTTGAGAGACTCTCGATCGCTTACTCCAGCCACGTTATTATTTCAAATCATCTCTGGTATGAAAAAATCGTTCGTCGGTCTGTGCGTTCAGAAAAATGCACCGCGATTATCAACTACCCGGATCTGTCGATCTTCTGGCGCCGGCCGCACCCGGCCGCAACCAAAGATGAATTTCTCATGTGCTATCCAGGGACTCTGAACTGGCACCAGGGACTGGACGTCGCTATTGTTGCGATGTCGCTCTTGCGGGATCGAGCTCCAAATCTGAGATTCCTCATTGTCGGAGATGGACCTGACCGCGAGAAACTCAGGGGCATGATAGGGCGGATGCACTTGGAAGAGCGCGTCTTTCTCAAGGGATTGATCCCTTTGGAGGAAGTCGCAGAACTCATGGCCACTATCGATCTGGGGGTCGTCCCCAAGCGCAAGGCATCGTTTGGCAACGAAGCGTTCAGTACGAAAATCATGGAATTCATGGCCATGAATGTGCCGGTGGTTGCATCGAGGACACGCATTGACGAATATTACTTTACTGAAGATATGGTCCAATTCTTCGAGTCCGACAACGCCGAAGATCTGGCTGTAAAGATTCTCGATCTGATGCGGAATTCGGCCCGGCGAGCTGAATTGTGCGGATACAGTTCGGAGTTCATATCCCACAATAACTGGGATGTAAAGAAGAAAGAATATCTCGCACTGGTCGATAGTCTTCCTGCGTAACGCCAACTCAAAATGGAGTAAACCGGCATGGCTCAACTAGACGTCCAACCTTTCAATGCTGCCGATGTGGTGATCATCGGAGCTGGACCATATGGGCTTTCGATCGCGTCCCACTTAAGGGCGCGCGGCATTCACTTCCGGATATTTGGCAAGCCGATGAGCGCGTGGTCGACACAGATGCCTAGAAAGATGCGACTGAAGTCGGAGGGCTTCGCTTCTTCACTCTACGACCCGGGATGTCAATTTACACTTCGCGATTACTGCGAGGAACATGGGCTTCCCTATGCGGACACGGGAAACCCGGTGCCGCTGGAGACCTTCGTTTCTTACGGCCTGGCGTTCCAAAAGAAGTTCGTCCCAAACCTTGAAGAGAAGCTCATCGTCTCTCTGAGCCAATGTCCAGCAGGCTTCGCTCTGCGGCTTGAGGACGGAGAGAGAGTGCTGGCGCGCAAGGTGGTAGTTGCCGTTGGCATCACCCACTTTGGACACGTCCCAGAAGTGTTGAGGGCGCTTCCCAAGGAATTTGTCAGCCACAGTTCCGCGCATAGCAACCTGGAAGGCTTCAGAGATCGACAAATTACAGTCGTGGGAGCCGGTGCTTCGGCTCTGGATCTGGCGGCTCTGCTCCATCAGGCGGGGGCCTCAGTTCAAGTGATCGCACGCGCCTCCAGCATTCGTTTCCACGATCCGCCCCAGCCACGTTCTCTGGCAGAAAAACTGCTTCGGCCAGCAACCGGTATTGGGCCAGGAATGAAACTCTTTTTCTACGTTCATGCCCCTCTGATATTCAGACAAATGCCTGAGGCGTTCAGGCTCGAAAAGGTCCGCGAAACCCTTGGCCCAGCTCCCCCGTGGTTTGTAAAGGAACAGGTGGTTGGTAAAGTACCTCTGCATGTCGGTGTTGAAATTACCGGCGCCAGCATCCAAAATCACAAGGCGAGGCTGCAGCTGACTGATGGTAAAGGCAACCAGCAGACAGTGGACGCGGATCATATTATTTCTGCGACAGGGTATCAGGTCGATCTGGAACGCTTGGAATTCCTCGACTCGGAGGTGCGGGAGAAGGTCCGGACCGCGGGAAAAGCTCCAGCATTGTCGGCCAATTTCGAGTCGTCGGTTCCCGGTCTGTATTTCGTTGGCGTGACTGCAGCCAACACGTTTGGCCCGTTGATGCGCTTTGCATTTGGGGCAAAGGTTACGGCGCGACGCATTTCGAAGCACCTTGCAAAATCCGTGCACGGCAAGTCGATCTTTCACCGCACTGCGAAAGCACAGGTCTTCGAAGATGATGGTGCAACGCGCCAGATATGAAACAAGTAGACTCGCGGGACCTGAAGAGGTTATTTCTACGGGCCCCAAGATCCTGCTGACCGACACGAATCGTTGGCAGGTTGCCGCACGGTTGATGATCGGACTCTCCAGGGTTGGCTGCAACGTTGCGGCCGTTTGCCCGACGCCGGGCCATCCGATCCAAAAGATCAGCGGTGTTCAGCGGATTTTCCATTATAGTGGATTTCATCCGCTCTCCTCATTGCGAACTGCGATCGAGGAGTTCGACCCGGACCTTGTTGTTCCATCGTGCGACCGGGGAGTTCAGCATTTGCACGAATTGCATGCGCACTCACAATCTCAGGGAGTATCTGGGGAACGAATTGCCGCTTTGATTGAGCGTTCGATAGGGCCGCCCGAGAGTTTTCGAATTGTTTCAAGCCGCTATGAACTCCTTCAGTTGGCGCGGTCTGAAGGGATCCTTGTACCGGATACGGTCCCTATCAAGGACTTGGCCGATCTGAAGAATGGGATTCTCACGTTTGCCCTCCCGTGGATGATCAAAGCCGATGGCACTTGGGGTGGCCGAGGGGTCAGGGTGGCACACTCCCCAATGGAAGCTGAACGATATTTTCTTGAACTCACCCAAAGTGCGGGTGTGCTCGAACTGATCAAAAGGATGATGCTTAATCGCGACCGCGGGTGGGTATTCATCGACTGGAATCGCTCGCATCCTGCAGTGGTCGCGCAAGTGCTCGTCTCCGGGCGCCCGGCAAACTGCGCAGTTGTCTGCTGGCAAGGGAAGGTATTAGCAGGAATCGGCGTCGAGGTGATCAAAGCCCAAGGGCCAAAGGGACCGGCAACAGTGGTGCAGGTTGTCGAGAATTGCGCGATGATGCTCGCGGCGGAAAAGATCGCACGCAGTCTTGGACTATCCGGATTCTTCGGGCTTGATTTCATGATCGAGAATGGTACTGGAGCAGCCTATCTTATCGAAATGAATCCGCGATGCACTCCGCCGTGCCCTCTTCCTCTCGGCAAGGGGCATGATTTGGTGGCGGGGTTGTGGGCCCAACTAGCAGGCCAGTCGTTACCGGAGAGTCAGCCTGTGACCTCGAAGAGCAGGATTGTCTACTTCCCGCAAGTTCAGGGCGCAGCGACAGATTTACAGGATGCAACTCAGCTGAGTTCCAGCTATTACGATATTCCTTCTACTGAACCTGCGTTGATCGAAGAATTACTCCACCCCTGGTCCGCGAGAAGCTTGCTTGGCCGGATGTTTGATGGTGCCAGGAGGTTCTTGAAGGAAGAGCAACCCGCGCCTGACTTCACTTTTGAAGGTGCAATGCGATTCGCTGAAAGGGAAGCCACAGTTGGGGCTCGTGTTGCAGAGGCGAAAGTGTCTAGCTACAGGACGCAATGATGCTCGCTAGATGCTCCACAAAGAATCCTCTTTTCGGCATCGACATCAATCGAGATCGGCTGGTCGTCATGGAATTGCGTGAGCGCACCATAAAATATGAGTGTGAGAGTCGATATTGAGTGCGCGAACGCCGATGGGCTTCGATCCGGAACCTAGGGAACACACAGGAAATCTCGGTGTGTTTTGCGCCTTTATCCTCTGTGTGATCCTGGTCGCTGGACTGTGGCCGTTTCGAGCTCCGAAAAACAGTGTGGAGTGGCTCGAAGGAGCGAACGGGCTTCGATTTGGCCGACATGGCATTGTGGCGAGCGCCAAGAGCTTTCGCGCGGCTTCTCCGAGCGGTGCATGTAGTTTGGAGATTTGGCTGGAACCGGGGCGAATGGAAGGCTCGGGTACGATTCTTACTTTTGACAGCTCCCCCGATCCAAAGTTTGCTTTTGCATTGCGGCAGTTCGGCGATAGCCTGGCGATTCAGCGTGCAAGTGTCGATGCGCAAGGGACACTGATCCGGCCATGGTTGAAGACGGACCGCGTATTTGAGAAACAGAAGCGCGTACTTCTGACCATCGCGGGCGAACAAGGGGGCACCGCGGTCTATGTGAATGGTGCGCCGGCCAAATTCTCATCTGGATTCGGGCTCGCGAGCGGCGACCTCACGGGCCAACTCGTTCTTGGAAACTCGGCGATCCGCGACAGTTGGTCGGGGCAGATTATCGGCGTGGCGGTGTACGACTATTTCTTGACGTCTCCACAGGCCGAAGCGCACGTGAAGCGCTGGACACAAGGGCAGTATCCCGTCACCGACGGAGAGAGAACTCCAGTTGCGCTGTACTTGTTCAATGAACGCACGGGAAATGTCGTAAATGAACGAATGGGATCTGGAAATAATCTTGTCATTCCGCCCAGATACTATGTCTTGCATCCCCCATTTCTGAACTCGCCTTGGGAAGCGTATCGCAGCCGATGGGAAGGTTGGATGAGCTGGAGCTATTGGTCCGACGTCTGCCTGAATGTCGTGGGATTCATTCCGCTAGGGTTCCTCTTTACAGCTTATTTTTCACTGGTTCGGCCAATTCCAAGGCCACGTGTGACGGTAGTCGTTGCGGGGGTGGCTCTCAGTCTTGCGATTGAGATCGCACAGCACTTTCTCCCGACACGTGATTCCAGTATGACCGATGTTATTACCAACACCCTTGGAACTATTGTTGGTGTGGTGTGGTACCGGCCAACGTTGATATTGAGACTACTGAGGAGTCCTTGCATGGCCGAAGTAAGCCTGCGGGTACAGAACTCTCAGTTGCCCTGAAACCAGCCAGCCCAAGCCCTCGAAAGCCGCATAGTATGATGATAAATGTGCGTGAAAGGGCTTGAGTTTGCCACCTTCCGAACGAAGCTTCTCAGTGAATCTCTATGGCTAAGACAGATACAACCAATCCCCGGAAACTCACGGTCTCAAGAATTCTCCAAAAAATCACTGGAGTTTTCCTGATTCAAATGCGACGGATTTGGAGGCATCTTCCTGCTTCTTTGCGTCTTCTTCCACCAGGAAAGGCTTACGGGAGACAACTACATCGCTTTGTTCGTCTCCACGCAGACCGTAAGCAGTATTTCGCCACTTTCTTTCTCCGAAATCGACCTGAAATGGAACTAATGCGCCGCCTCGTAGATCAGAGGCCTCCTGGATCCCGCCTGGACATGACCATCCTGGCGTGCAGCAAAGGTGCTGAGGTGTATTCCATGATGTGGGTCATCCGCTCGGCCCGACCAGATTTGCAACTTAACATGCATGCGGTTGACATCTCTCAGGAGATCGCGGACTTCGCCGCAAACGGAGTCTATTTGCTCGACAGCCCCGATGAGGTGACTCGAGCGGAAGAGGAAGCTGCGAAGCGGAGAGGCGAGGTCAGTTGGAATACCTTTCGAGACCAGGGTGCGGCGTGGATGTTCGAGCGCATGAGCAAAGATGAAATCGACGGAATGTTCGAGGTTGAAGGCAATCGGGCAAGTGTCAGGCCCTGGCTCAAGCAGGGAATTACCTGGTTATGTGCGGACGCTGGCGATTCCAAGCTTCGAGAGGCGATTGGCCTTCAAGATATCGTCATGGCAAACCGGTTTCTCTGCCACATGAAACCGCCGGAGGCTCTGAGTTGCCTGCGTAACATCGGGCGACTAGTGAAGCCAGGCGGATACCTTTTTGTCTCGGGGCTCGACTTGGACGTGCGCACAACCGTTGCCCTCGAAATGGGCTGGAAGCCGGTTACAGACTTGATCAGAGAGATTCACGAGGGAGACGACTCGATCAGAAGTGCCTGGCCGATGGATTATTGGGGCCTTGAACCATTCGACGACCGCCGGCCTGACTTCCAGATTCGCTATGCATCCGTTTATCAGGTTGGCGAAGCGCCGTGCAACGACGAGGAATTCGCAAGTTATGAGAGTTCCAGAAGGTAGAAGCGCAAATGCAATTCAATGAAACCGGAATAACTGGCGCGTGGGTAATTGACCCAGCTTTTCACGAGGATGATAGGGGACGATTTTTCCGCGCGTGGTGTTCACGAGAATTTGAGGAGAGTGGGATCAGCTTTATGCCGGTCCAGGCAAATATGGGCTTCAGCTTGCGGAAGGGCACTGTTCGCGGAATGCACTTCCAGGCGGAGCCTGCTCCCGAAGCCAAACTGGTTCGCTGCACCAAAGGATCCATCTTCGACGTGTTAGTCGACCTCAGACCCAATTCGCCATCCTATTGCAAATGGTTCGGCGTTGAGTTGAACGCAGAGAACGGCCGGATGCTCTATGTGCCCGAGAATTGTGCTCATGGCTACCAGACCCTCGAGGACCGGACAGAGATGTATTATATGGCTTCACAGTATTATGTCCCAAATGCGGTCCGCGGCGCGCGTTTCGACGACCCATCCTTCCTGATTCAGTGGCCTTTGTCAGTAACTTGCGTTTCTGAGCAGGATCGCAGTTGGCCAATAGTTCAGAGGTAAGCATGAACGCCAAGCATCGCTCTTCGAGAGATTGAGGCCGTGTGGAATACAATCTCCAAAAGCATTATGGTTTGTGAGCTAGCTAAAAAAATCTCGTCAGAATTTCTCGGTATCTCTAGAGAGAGGCATACTTGTACAGAGTAACGGTAGAAGAGACAGTCTGTTCAACCCCGCAATCCCAAAGCTCATGTGACACTCGATGATGTAGAATGGCACAACCCATGATCAAACACCCTCAGGAACCACGTACACTCATCTTCTCGCAACGGAATGATGCCAGGAATCTCCCATTTCGTTGTGCCCATTTTGAGTTTGAAGACGTGATCTCGCAGATTGACTCTGTGGAGATGTTGGCCCCTCGCATCCATCCATCCAGTTTGCGTCAAACCCTCACAAAGCAGATTGCGTACCATACCCCGTTTGCTCTCAACCCCGGAATTGAGCGGACACCGATCAACGGGCAGTACGATCTGTTTCTGGCGATTTGCGGAGGTCCAACAGACCTGCTGAGAGTCGGCGCGATGGGCGACTGGAGGGGACACTGCAAGAAGGCGGTCTGCCTCATCGATGAACTGTGGGCGACCCAGATGGCCTCCTATAATAACTTCTTGCGCATGCTCGACAAGTTTGATGTGGTGATACTCTATTACAGTCAGAGCGTTGAACCACTGAGCAGACGGATTGGACACAAGTGTTCCTTTTTGCCGCCCGGCGTGGATGCTCTTCGCTTCTGTCCTTATCCAAATCCTCCTGAACGAGTGGTGGACGTATACAGCATTGGCCGCAGATCAGAGGTAACACATCGAACCCTTTTAAGGATGGCAGCAGAGGAAGGCTTGTTTTATCTGTACGACACGATGGCTCCTGACCACGTCCTCGATTCAATAGAACACAGGATTCTTCTGTCGAATGTTGCAAAGAGAAGCCGCTATTTCATCGTTAACCCGGGACTAATTGATCGGCCTGATGTAAGAGGCGATCAGATTGAAATTGGCAACAGGTATTTTGAGGCTGCTGCATCGGGCACTATCATGTTGGGCGAGCGTCCAAACAATGCCGAGTTTGAAAAGCTCTTCGATTGGCCGGACTCTCTAATTCATCTGCCTTACAACTCCCCGGATATAGATAAGACCATAAATGCGTTAGACAAGGAGCCTGCAAGGCAAAACGTAATGCAGCGTATGAATGTGAAGCAATGCTTGTTACGACATGATTGGGTATACCGCTGGGAAGCCATTCTGAAGACCGTCGGCCTGGAGCCGATGCCGAAACTCTCTCAAAGAAAGAAGATTCTCCGTAATCTTGCTGAAGTTGTAGGACACAACGAGACGTGTCCAGTTTCTGAAACATCAAGAGACAAGGCATCTCCGACTCCATCGCTGATGGATTGACCTTCAAATATCGCTAAGTCAGGATGGATTGAATGGAGCAAAGACATCAAAGAATCGCACTCCTCCATCATACCGGTGGTGGCAATCTTGGGGACGACGCCACCATGGACATTGTCCTGCGCAGCATCCGGCGACGTTGGCCCATGGCAGAAATAGCTACTCTATCAATGAATCCTGGCGAAGCCAGGAAGAAATACGGAGTTCCATCCTACCCCATCAAAAGATACACGTGGGATGTCGGTTACGTCACTTCTCCGAAAAGTGAAGCATCCAAAACGAGTAAGCGTGGATTATCCCGCCTATTCGCAGAGGCAAACAATCCTATAATTCGTCTGCCCAGGGCCATTCTTAGTGAGTTGTCTTTCCTGGTCGAGTCTTTTCGAGTCTTGCGGTCATTTGACCTGCTGATTATCAGCGGAGGCGGCCAACTCACCGAGAGAAGCGGACCGTGGGGGTTCACCTACACACTCTTCTGTTGGGTTCTGATGGCACGGGCCGCAGGCGTCAAGAGTGTGTTCTTGAACGTTGGCGCTGGTCCATTGAAGAGTCCCTTAGGGAAATTCTTTGCCAGACGCGCGCTGTTTGCGGCTGACTATGTTTCCTTCCGGGATGAGCAGTCGCAAGTGCTCGCCAACAATATAGGATTTACAGGGAAGAGCCAGGTATTTCCAGACAACGCGTACAATATTGAGCCTCCTCCTCCCAGGGTTCTTTTGGGAAGACGGAATCAGCCAATTGTGGGTATCGCGCCCATATCGTACCCATTTTGTGATCCGCGGGAACATACGTCAGGCCATCAAATCATATATGAAGAATTGACCGCTAAGCTCTCGAAATTTGCTGTATCGCTTGTCCAACGTTCCTATTCTTTTGAATTATTTGGTAACGACATTGGAGCCGATCCAGCCGCTATTGAAGACATGCGAACGGTTCTACGAAATCGTCATAACATTATCACGCCGGAATATGTCTGTGTCGACTCCGCCCGCGAATTGTTATCCAGGATGTCTGCAATGGACTATGTAATTACATGCCGATTCCATGGCGTAGTGTTTGCACATCTCCTCAACAAACCTGTCCTCGCAATCTCGCATCATCCGAAAGTCTCGAATCTCATGAACACTCTAGGGCTCTCGCAATACTGCTTTGACATAGAGAAGTTTGATCCGGAACGGCTAACCGGTGCATTCGAATCAATGGTCAGAAATTCCGAGGAGATCAAGAGTAGCATGGCGGAGAGTTTGGCAAGCTTTAAGGCTAAGTTGGCGACTCAATTCGACGAATTGTTTTCTCCGGGGCGCGACACAGTGCGGAGATTGCAAGTGGGACCTGATCAAGAGTCAGGTGCTGAAGGTGCCAACTGATGACGCTTTTGAGGAGATAGTTCCTCAGTTACGTCAGCCAGCAGTAGAGGATCGCAAGTCTGCCGCTAGGTGGCGCACAGAGCAGTGTTGGCGGTAGATGGTAGTGTGACCGTCGTGATTGTTTCCAAAAATGGAGTCTTAGCTCCCAAAGGAGGGTCTCTATGAAGGTCGTCATATTCTGCGGTGGGCTTGGTTTGCGCATTCGTGATGCCGAGGACATTCCCAAGCCTTTGGTTCGGATTGGCTACAGGCCCGTACTCTGGCATGTCATGAAGTACTATGCTCACTTCGGTCACAAGGATTTCATCTTGTGCCTCGGGTATGGCGCAGATGCGATCAAAAAGTACTTCCTGGACTACAACGAGTGCGCCTCGAACGACTTCGTGTTGTCTGCCGGCGGCAAGAGAGTGGATCTATTTCATAGCGACAACGACGACTGGAGAATCACTTTTGCCGACACCGGGATCAATGCAAATATCGGGCAGCGATTGAAAGCGGTGGAGAACTACCTTGACGGGGAAGAAGAATTTCTGGCTAATTATAGTGACGGTCTCACAGACTTGCAGCTTCCCGAGCAACTGGAGCAGTTTCACCAACAAAGGAAGATTGCAAGTTTTCTGTGTGTCAGGCCGAACCTGAGCTATCACATGGTTTCTTTGGAGTCAGGGAGTAGCGGCCTGGTGTCAGGAATCCATGCCATTAATAATGGAAGCGTGCAGATCAACGGAGGCTATTTCATTTTTAACAGGAGAATCTTCGATTACATCGGAAAAGGGGAGGAGTTGGTAGTCGAGCCTTTTGAAAGACTGATTAAAGAGAGGCAGTTGATTGGTTACTCCTATGGCGGTTTCTGGGCAGGCATGGACACATTCAAAGACAAGCAGCAGTTGGAGGGCTTGTGGCTGGGTGGCACGGCGCCCTGGGAAGTGTGGAAGGCCAACGGTAAAAATGGCAACGGGAAATCCAAAGAGGCCAGGCTAGAAATAGCCGATCAGCTCGGTGCTTCAAGCATTTGAAAACGCGGTCGCCGGACCCAAGTGCCGGGTCCTGTTACGAGTGAAGAAGAAAGATCAACATAAAATCTTGGCCCCGGGGGCAAGCAGAGAGGGAATCCATGGCAATTGATAGGGCTCTTCAGAGGCGCGAGGCGGAAGGTCGTCCGATTCGAGTAGCAATGGTTGGAGCCGGGGCAACCGGTCGAGCGATCGCGCTGCAACTTGGTACGCCAGTGCCCGGGATGCGGCTTGTGGCAATCGCCAATCGTACGCCAGAGCACGCTGAGAGAGCGCTGCGAGAGGCAGGCTTTACGCAGTGGAAACGGGTGTGGTCTTCTAGCGAGGCGAAGCAAGAAATAGCGCGCGGAGTGCCGGTTCTAACGGACGACCCCTTGCTGCTGACCGCTTGTGACGCAATCGACGTGATCGTGGAAGCGACGGGTACGGTTGATGCCGCCGCGCGCGTGGTACTGGATGCATTCGAGCACAGAAAAACCGTGGTGTTGGTCAACGCCGAACTGGACTCGCTGGTTGGTCCTATCCTGAAGGCCAGGGCAGATGACGCAGGGGTCGTCATTACGCATACTGACGGAGATGAGCCAGGTGTCGCGATGACCCTTCTGCGTTATCTGCAAACCCTGGGACTCCGGATCGTTGCCGCAGGCAATATTAAAGGGATGGTTGACTATTATCGAACGCCGGCAACTCAGCAGGGATTTGCAGAAAAGCATGACCAAGATGTCAGAAAGGTCACTTCGTTTGCCGACTCTACCAAGCTATCAATGGAAGCAACGGTAATCGCCAATGCGACCGGATTCCACGTTGGCCGGCGGGGCATGTACGGTCCAGCCTGCGACTACGTACGAGAGGTTGGGAACCTTTTGCCTCCCGAGAAGATGCTAGAGACCGGTCTGGTCGACTATGCGCTGGGTGCGGCGCCCCACACGGGCGCTTTTGTTGTTGTATACGAAGATTCGCCGCTCAAGAAGGTCCAGTTGGCATATTACAAACTGGGCGATGGTCCATTCTACGTTTTCTATACCCCATTTCACCTGCCACACCTGCAGATTGCGTCGACCATCGGCCGCGCATTCATCGATCGGGACCCGACGGTCGCGCCCCTTGCCGGCCCCGTCTGCGAGGTGGTCACGGTTGCCAAGCGAGACCTGAAAGCTGGCGAGCGTCTTGATGGCATTGGCGGGTTCTGCGCATATGGATTGATCGATAACAGATCTTCGGCACGGGCAATGAACGCTCTTCCTATTGCTCTCTCGGAGGGTTGTGTGTTGCGTAGAGACATTGCCAAAGATGATGTCCTTTGCTTCGGTGATGTCGATGCAATCGCCGAAGGGGTGGTATGGGAACTTTGGCAGGAACAGAACGCACGCTGGCCGGTTGCGATCTCCGGAGCAGAGGAATCATTGCCGCAGCCGGCATCCCCGGTTGGTGCGCGATGATGCCTAACCGCTCATTCTGGCAGGGCCGCTGTGTATTCATGACCGGGCACACCGGCTTCAAGGGGGGCTGGTTGTCACTCTGGCTAAACTCGCTGGGAGCGAACGTTACTGGTTACGCACTCGACCCTCCAACCCAACCGAGCATGTTTGAGCAGGCCGGAGTCCCGGGTAGCATTCGCTCGATACACGGGGATGTACGGGACTTTGCGCGACTGAAGAACGCTCTCGCTGAGTGCAAGCCTGATGTGGTCATTCATATGGCCGCGCAGTCTGTCGTGCGTCGTGGCTACGAGGACCCCATTGAGACCTATTCTTCGAATGTGATGGGGACTGTGCACGTGCTGGATGCGTTGCGGCAGCTCAAGCAGAGATGTGTTGTGGTCAATGTCACGAGTGACAAGTGTTATGAGAATCGGGAGTGGGTGTGGGGCTATCGCGAGAATGAGGCGATGGGTGGTCGGGATCCGTACTCGAACTCGAAAGGATGTGCTGAGCTGGTTACCGCATCCTATCGAGAGTCCTTCTTTCCTCCCGATTCGCTCGAGCAGCACGGTGTCGCCCTTGCGAGCGCTCGGGCAGGAAACGCGGTTGGCGGGGGCGACTGGACCAGTAATCAACTGATCCCCGATCTGATGAGAGCATTCATGGTTGGCCGGCCTTGTCTGATTCGAAACCCTTCCGCTTTCAGGCCTTGGCAGTTTGTTCTGGAGCCGCTGCGGGGATACCTTCTGCTCGCGGAGCGACTTACGGAAGACGGCGCCCATGTTTCGTCCGGGTGGAACTTTGGTCCCGTCGGTAGCGATGTCATGCCTGTGTCCTGGATTGCAGATGAAATGGCGCGCGTGTGGGGAAAGCAGGCTTCGTGGAATCAGGATTCGGCAGTCCACCCGCGAGAGGCCCACGCACTCAAACTTGATGCTTCAAAGGCGGGTGTTTACCTGGACTGGCATCCAGTCCTTCCATTAAAGCAGGCGCTCGGATGGATCGTCGAGTGGTACCAGGCGTTCCAGAGCGGAGAAGACCTTCGGCAGCTTACGCTCAAGCAAATCGAGCAGTACGAGAACCTTCTCCAGAATTGTCCTTGATCGAGAACGCCGATTCCATCCAGGCATACCGCCTGCAACGCACTGCCTGATCCTCCCTTAAGTAGCGGTTAGAGAAACATAACTCACGTGGTCATGGAGAATGCCTGAATGTCAAACCCGAATATTGTAGTTCTGGGAACTGGGATGGCTGGCTTTGGTGCCGCCTATCGACTACACACAGAAAATATTGCTCCGCTCATGTATGACAAGAACGACTACTATGGTGGGCACACAACGTCGTTCCGGTATGAGAGCGGCTTCCTGTTTGATGTCGGACCGCATATTTCTTTCACGAAGGATTCCCGCATTCAGGACCTTTTCGCCGACAGCGTAGATCAGCGATACGAAACCATACCGATAAATCTCAACAACTACTGGCGTGGTTACTGGCCCCCGCATCCGGTGCAACTCCACCTCTACGGTCTTCCCGAAGACCTCATTGTCAAGGTCATTGGCGATTTTGTCCAGGAGCACTACGCTCCAGAACGGCCGGTGAATAACTATGCTGACTGGCTCTATGCGAGCTTTGGACGGACGTTCGCCGAGACTTTTCCGATGCAGTACACACGAAAGTATCACCTGACGACGGCCGAGAATATGAGCACAGACTGGCTTGGGCCGCGCATTTACCGCCCTAGCCTGGAAGAGGTGCTGCGTGGCGCACTGTCTGCATCAGCGCCGCAGATTCATTACATCACCCACTTCCGCTATCCCAGCGATGGCGGGTTTATGAGCTACCTCAGGAAGTTTGTTCCACTGGGAAACCTGAAGCTGAATCATGAAGTGGTATCCATTGATCCGCGCAAGCGGAAGCTCAAGTTCTCGAACGGCATTGAGACGCAGTACGATGCGCTGGTCTCTTCTGTGCCATTGCCGGACATGATTCGAATGATCGCGGATGCGCCGCAGGACGTTGTTGATGCCTCAAGGCGTCTGGCTTGTTCCACGTGTGTGCTCGTGAACATCGGCGTAGACCGTGAGGACATATCCCAGGCCCACATGACCTATTTCTATGATGAAGACGTCTGCTTTACCCGGCTTGGGTTCCCGCATATGCTCTCCGCGCGTAATGCGCCTCCAGGGGCGGGAAGCATTCAGGCGGAAGTGTACTTCTCGGACAAATACAAGCCTTTCACCGGTGCTCCTGAAGACTGGATCGAGACTGTCATCAAGGATCTTCGCCGCTGTGGCGTTCTTAAGGAGAATGACAAGGTTCTATCCCGCAAAGCAATGTTGCTTCCGTATGCCAATGTCATCTTTGACCTGGAACGAGAGAAAGCATTGAAGACGGTGCACGGCTATCTCGACGATCTTGGTATCGCCTATTGTGGCCGCTACGGGGACTGGGGCTATATGTGGACGGACGAAAGCTTCAAAAGTGGAGAACTGGCCGCAGAGCGCGCGCTCCAGAGTGTTGCACTTAGAGAAGTGTAACTGACGGGAGGCAGCCAACACACCGATCGGCCGTAGGCTGGTAGTGAGGATGTATATCTATGATCAAGCTGAACCTCAATATGGTGCATGGCGGAGCCTTCAAGGTGTTATGCCTTGGCGCGCATTCCGATGATATCGAAATTGGCTGTGGGGGCACCATCCTCCGCCTGAAGGAAGAGTATCCGGAGTGTACATTTTACTGGGCGGTGTTCAGCGCCATCGGAGTTAGGAAAACAGAGGCGCAGCGTGGAGCCGAATCGTTCGTGGGCAGCAAACGGTTGGCGAGCGCACAATTCAAGGATTTCCGCGATGGGTTCATGCCATTTGCAGGATCGGATGTGAAAATTGCTTTCGAGGAATTGAAAGAGACAGTGTCGCCGGACCTGATCTTCACGCACAACCGCCGGGATGCTCACCAGGATCACCGCCTGATATCGGAACTGACGTGGAATACCTTCCGAAATCACTTCATTCTGGAGTACGAGATTCCCAAGTACGATGGTGATATGGGGCAGCCAAGCGTATTTGTACCCCTTGAGTCTGAGATGTGCCATACGAAGGTTCGCTACCTCCTGGATTCCTTCCAGTCTCAGCGCAGCAAAAGCTGGTTTGAGGAGAGTACTTTCTTCTCCCTCATGCGGCTACGCGGCATGGAATGCAATGCGCCGACTGGCTATGCTGAGGCGTTCTACTGTCGCAAACTTGTGCTTTGAACGGGGAGCGCGTTGATAACTCTAAAGGAGGCTCATATCCACCAGATCTGTGTGAGAGCTCAATGAAGGATTTGAAACAGAAAACGATTCGGGGCGCTTTCGCCAAGGTCTGTTCCCAAGGCGCGAGCTTCCTGCTCCGGATGGGCTCGTTGATGATTCTCGCCCGGCTATTGGACCCAAAGGACTTTGGCTTGGTGGGCATGGTGACCGCCGTGATAGGCGTCTTCAGCGTCTTCAGGGATTTCGGACTCTCAGCGGCAGCTGTTCAACGAACGACCGTTTCAAAGGAACAGTCTTCAACCCTTTTCTGGATCAATCTATTTGTCGGCGCAATCCTCTGCATCGCGGTTCTGGCGCTGGCGCCATTTGTCGCGTCTTTTTATCACCAACAACGTCTGCTGGGCGTCACGGCTGTCTTGGCCACGGCATTTCTGTTCAACGCCGCCGGCGTTCAGCATTCTGCACTTCTGGAGCGCGAGATGCGCTTCACCACCTTGTCGATCATCGATGTTTCTTCGATGCTGGTCAGCACCGGGGTTGGGATTGGCATGGCTGTATTTGGTTGCGGATACTGGGCTCTCGTCGCCACAACGACTGTCACCCCTCTCGTCTATACGATATGTGTGTGGCTGACGACCGGGTGGGTCCCAGGAAGACCGCGCAGACACATGGGCGTCCGCTCCATGATGCGTTTTGGCGGTACCCTGACTTTGAATGGTATGCTCATGTTCATTGCCAGTAATCTTGACAAAGTCTTGTTAGGGCGCTTCTGGGGTGTAGATGCACTCGGAATTTACGGAAGGGCCTATCAGCTTATCAATATTCCGACTGACAACCTGAACTCTACTGCCGGTGGCGTTGCGTTTGCTGCGATGTCCCGGCTTCAGGGCGAGCCGAGCCGTCTTAGGAGTTACTTTTTGAAAGGCTATTCGCTGGTCTTGTCTCTCACTATACCGATTACGTTTACTTGCGCTCTCTTCGCAGAGGACTTGATCCTCGTACTTCTCGGGCCGAAGTGGAGAGGGTCCGTCAGCGTTTTTCGCTTTCTTGCCCCCAGCACTTTTGCCTTCGCGGTTCTCGCTCCGATGGGATGGCTGCTCTCTTCGGCGGGATTGGTCGGGAGAGGATTGAAGATGGCTCTGGTTTTTGGGCCGCTCGTGGTTGTGGGCTATATCATCGGCTTGCCTTATGGGCCGAACGGGGTTGCCCTCGGATATTCAGCGATGACGATGCTGTCGGTCTTCCCGCTGGTGGTGTGGGCGGCGCGAGATACTGTGATTTCTACTCGCGATATCCTTCTGACTATAGGCAGACCGCTACTGGCGGGAGCTGTGGCTGCAGGATCGGCGTTCAGCCTGCAACTTTATTATGGCCCGCTTCTGCCCACATTGCTGAGGCTTGTCCTGGGCGTCACGATCGTTTCTTCGGTCTATCTCTGGGTGCTTATGTATCCTTTGGGACAGAAGCCTCTCTACTTGGGCATGATCCGGGGACTGTTTGGGACTCCGTCAGCAGATGAAGCGCTCATTGTGTCCACCCAGTGAGACAGATGTGTCAGTCCTCGTAGGCCGACAAACAGAGTAGTCTGTCTTACCTAAAAAAATTGCGTCCTGGGTCGCTCTACAAGCCTCCCAGGACGCAATTTGTGTGTAGGAACTCCGTGTGGGAGCCGGGTTTAGTGGACCACAGTTCCAGTGAGTCCGCTGGGAGCTGCAGGAGTTGTGGTGCTGGTTGA
>Ga0255354_1000040_pt1 | contig 76487 bp, 51 predicted proteins | sample HBST50metaG_FD_189942 | JGI IMG/M metagenome (GOLD analysis project Ga0255354, IMG submission 189942) | Peat soil microbial communities from Stordalen Mire, Sweden - H.B.S.T50 | ecosystem: Environmental > Terrestrial > Soil > Wetlands > Peat | place: Sweden: Norrbotten County, Stordalen Mire...
GCAGCCTGCTGGTGCAGTCGGCGCAATACATCCTGGGCCGCTTCGGGCCCGATTCCGAGTTGCGCCGCTGGGGCTTGAAACTGGCTGCCAGCGGCGGTAAACGGGGCAAGAAGCGAGCCATCGTGGCAGTGGCCCGCAAACTGGCGGTGATGCTGCACAGCATGTGGCGCAACGGGCAGCGCTTCCAACCCTTCCCGCAGGCCACAGCTGCGGTAGCCGCCTGAGCTGCCCATCCGGCAACCGGACCGCGTTGCAGTCAACCGCAGCAAAGGCTTGAAGAGCCGCAGGAAAGTAGCAAAGGATTTTCAGCAGACGTGAAAAGGTGCAATCAATCTCGTGTTCGGGTGACTGCGTTCCGCGGCTGGGTCGTCATAGGCCGAGCTTTAGATAGCAGCCCCGATTCATCCCTATCGGGCCCCATCAGGCACCGAGCTCACAGCAGCTCACATCGAGTGCGTATAGAAGCCCGAGATGAATCTGGCGAGAAAAGCAAAAAGCAACGGCAACAACAAAGGCAAAAACCAAAACGCCATGAATGAAAAAAACAAAAGCAAAAACGACTTGACAATCCCGGCCGTCTCATAGAAGCCCCTGAAGGGTCTCTGCCCAAAAACTCCGAGTCTTGCCTAAAAATAAGTTATCTGCCTAAAAAATCGGTAGGAACTTCAAAATCCTATTGACCCCAAAATCGTCGAAACGGTTACTGAACGATAACTTCCGACTTGCCGATTCCGACTTGCCGATGATACGACTGGAACGGCAGAAATTCGGGAACGGTCCGGTTGGGGTTCGCGGTCTCCCGGGTCCCCAATTGCGACCGACCCGGGGCACCCACCTTCAGTCGCGCGATTCACTTCCTTGGGACCTGGGCCACCCGCCGGAATAATATCCCACCGGTGCTAAGGCTCAACGTCGCTTACATTACGACTTCCTTTGCCCTACGCCAAAAGAGCGGAGCGCTTGTGCGCTCCGCTCTTTTTTGCTCTAGTGACTTCAAAGCTTCAATAAAGGCGAAAACCGACCTCGACGGTAATGATCACCGGTACGGACCTCTTGCCGTCCTTGATCGCCGGTTTGAATTTATACTTGCGCACGGCTTCCAAAGCCTTTTTATCCAAGCCCATACCTAACTCACGGATAACTTGCGGGTTTCGCGGATTTCCTTGCGCATCGACGACTACCGCTATTAAGCAAGTCCCCTGATATTTCATCCGGCGCGCTTCGGCGGAGTACGAGGCTTCCACACTATTGAGCGCAATCGGTGCGGAGACTCCACCGCCCACTTTATACACTTTCATCCTGGAGCCGTTTGCGGCACTGTACTTCTGCAATTTGGAGAGATCGGTTGGTGGCAACCCACTCTCTCCGGAGTCACTCGCCGGAAGAGCAGCAGCTTGTGAATACGAGGCGCCATACGCAGGCACCTCCACATTGAACGCGAGAACGCAACTCGCCACGCAGGCCAGCGCCATCAGGCCCACACCAGGGGCGAGCAACAGCAGACGGTTGCTCAGACTGTAATGCCGCTTCTTTTCCGTCAGGTTCATGATTCGTTTCTCCATTTCGTTGTTTTCAAACAAGCCCAGCATCGCCGCTGGGAGTACTGTCGGACGAGCACAAAAATGTGCGGCGAGGCGCAGTAAGGAGCGCGCATAGGCTGCTGCTCCATTCATGCGTGCCGCTGCCATGGCATCGCAGACTTGCTCTCGGCTCTCGGCAATACGGGCTCGAAGTAGCCATGCCGCGGGATGATACGCGAGCGGAATCAAGAGCAATTCATAAAAGAGATTCCAGGCGAAATCGTTCCTCTCTACGTGCGCGCATTCGTGACCAAGCGCAGCACGGATATCTTCCTGCTTGACTTCGTCGAAAAAGCTAAAGGGTACCAGGACTAAAGCTGTCCGCCATCCTACTGTGAGAGGCACGGCTACCGTCGAAGAGAATGCGAGGCGCGTCTGGACGATCGAAAAATCTCGCTGCGAGAGCGCCCAATGTCGCGCCGCGTCACCGACCTGCCCGGCCGGTTCTGCCTGGCATTTAAGCAAATGGATTCGATACATCGACCGTCCCAGACGTGCACCGCGAAGGGCGCAGGTGATGAGATATCCAAGCAGTAAAACATAATAGAAATTGGGGGGTAAATGGAAGGTCTCTCCAGCTCCGACAGCTCCACTCATTCCGCTCACAGAAGCGCCGCTTTTGAGTACAAAACGAGTTGAGTCAACTGTCTGATCTTGAGCACTCAAGAGATGGACCGTGGCGCCCCACGCAGGAGCGAGCACCGCGACTACCAGCGCGCCGATCCACAGGCCATGTTTTACCGATGGACCCAGCCTGCGAACGATTCGCTCCACCAACCAGGCCGACAATACGAATAACGGTACCTGCCAAAGAGAATTGCAAAAATAATCTGTGATCCATTCGTAGAAGTTACTCATGGTCGCTATCCTCCTTACTTTCGTCTGCGATGCGTCGCGAGAGTTCGGCGATCTGATCCGGAGTAATCTGGCGCGTCTTGACCAAGCTCATCACCAAGTCCTCGGCAGATCCCCCAAACATACGATCCACGAGATCACGCGCGGCATGGCTGAGCGCTTTCTCCTTCGACACCACAGCCGTGTAAACGTAGGCACGTCCTTCCAAAGTTCGCTTCACTTTGCATTTGCGATGCAGCACGTTCAGCATCGTCTGGATCGTCGTGTAAGCCAGCTTGTCGCCTGCGAGTTTCTCCTGCACGGTTTGAACATTCGAGGGGCCCGTTTGCCAGAGCACTTGCATGATTTGCAGCTCCAGAGGAGTTAGAGTGGATGATCCTTTTTTGCGTCCAACCATTAGATCTCCTAATAAATTAGGAGGTTAACCTCAAGCGTCCGCCTTGTCAACTAAATATTTAGGTCTTGTTCTCGCGACGATACGGAGAGGTTTTTAAAGGACTTATTCGGCTATTGATCGGGCGGGTGGCCCAGGTGCCTCGCGTTTGGGCGCCTGGGAGAGCACAGACCCCGTCCTCGCTCCGAAAAATGAAGAAGATGGATGGCGATTTTCTTTGCGCAGAATTAAGCCCCGTAAGCGCATGATGTCTTTAGGAGAAGAACTTTTGTGAGGCCGATTTTGAGCCAAAAACCAGCCGAAATCGTCGTTTACCCCACCCCCCTATAGTTAATTATCAGTTTTTCTACTGTAAAAATCGTTTAAGTCTCAAAGAATGAATATCATACAAAAATCAATAGTTAACTGATCAGTAACTGAAACTCCCCGATTTTGGCGCTTTTTATCCCAAAACGCCTCAAATCGATGCCAAAATGCCCCTTTTTTGCTGCTCCGGTGCGGTGTCGAATCGGAGTCATTCAGCCTCGTGCTCGAGCCATCCTGGTTTCGCTCCAGCCCTCGGACCGGTTTTCGGGATTGCCTCCTGAAAGTCGGCCTTTCCCTTAAGCTCCGCTCTATTTCACGCCGGGACTGTCCTCCGGCAACTCCTCATAACTGACAAACGCCAGTTTGTGGCTGTCCGGCGCCCAGGATGGGACGTTGATGGTGCCTTGTCCCCCGAAGAGCCTGGCCAGAACGTGGACTTTCCTGTCTTTTATCGACATCAGGCGCAGTTCCACGTCCTTGTTGGGCGGATGGCCGGTGACGCCCTTTTCGTAGGCCATGAACACCATCCACTGCCCGTCGGGCGAAAGGTGCGGAAACCAGTCGCTGCTCTCGTCGAAGACCACCTGTTCCTGCTGGCTGCCGTCGGTCTTCATGCGCCAAATCTGCATGTGGCCGGTGCGCTCCGAGTTGAAGTAGATATAGGCGCCGTCGGGCGAGTAATCGGGGCCGTCGTCGAGTCCGGGCGCGGTGGTCAGGCGGGTCTCTTCCCCGCCCGCAATCGAGATGGTGTAGATGTCAAAGTTGCCGCCGCGTTCTCCCGTGTAGGCCAGCTCCGTGCCCTCGGACGACCAGCCATGCCAGTACGAAGGCCCGTTCGGCGTGATCAACCGGGGCGTGCCTCCGCTGATCGGCACAAGATACACGTGCGATTTTTGGTCTTCGGCCGACTGGTCGCTGATGGCCAGGATCTGGCCGTCGGGAGCTAGGCCGTGATCGTTGTTGCAGTGCGTCTGGGGGGAGGTGGCGATCTGCGTGGGCTTGCTGCCGCCCAGATCGAGCCGATAGATGCTTCCGTCCTGGTTGAAGACAAAAAACAGGCCGTCGGGAGACCAGTTCGGCGCTTCGAAGTGCGCGGGAGCAACGTATTCCACGTGGCGGTCGGTGGAATCAATGGAGATGGTTTCCAGAGCGCTGACCAGAATGGTCTTGCCGCTCCCCGGCTGCAGTTCTTCCAGGCTCACATTGGAGAAGACAGCCTTTTCCACCGCGTCCTTGTCATGCGCGCAGACGCCGATTCCGACGTAGAACGGGCCGCTGAACGCCAGCTTGGTGGCCGCGCCCGCGGGCTGCAACTTGCCGTCCTTTCCCGCGACAAATGCGTAAATGAGCTCTCCGCGTTTTTCCAGGCGCACGGTCTTGGGCGCCGTGACGTTCGACTCCACCTCATGCGTATCGGCGCCTGTCTGGCTGCGGTATTGCAGCGACGTGAGGCCGCTTCCGTGGACGGCCAGATCCACCGACACCGACTTCCCTTCCAGCGTCTGCCGGATCATCAGAACCGCCTTGCGATGGGGATTCCCGCCCGCGCCCAGAAAGGCAATGTCCGCGGTCAGAGCGACGTCGCCCGAGACCTTTTTCCAGGCAAACTGGAAGTCGTCGATGCCGAACCACATGTTCTCGCCGCTTCCGCTCACCGTGTAGGTGTGCGCTGCGCCGTCGTACTCCACTTGCCCTGCGTGGAGCACCGTGCCCACGTCTTGATGTCCCTCGAAAATGCCGAGCGGCTGCGTCTGGGCCATGAGAACTGGAATGACCGGCGCCAGGACGGCAAAGAACGCCAACTTCCCTATCGTGCGAAAAGAACCAGCGTGCATAAACGACCTTCCGGAGTTTGAGGGACTGAGTGTTGACGCGCCGGCCGGGGGCGTCGCAAAGACAGGGCCGATGCGGATTCCGCGCGCGGAGAAACTGCCGCCGCGCGACGGCTAAGAGCATACCCTATTTTTGTATTTTGGGGGTGGGATTCCGCTACAGCATTTTCGATTCTGCTCTTTACAGAAACCGGAAAGCCGAGTGGCTTTTTCCTGACCGGGGCCCCTGCGGACGGGTCTTGGTCCGTGGGGTGGAAGAAAAAGCCACCTTGTATGCCGCCGTGATGTCAATATGTGAATCGAAAATGCTCTAGATTCCCATGCGCTCGCTGAAGCGCGTCTGCTCTATCTGACTATGTGCGGCAAGCAAAAGGCCACATCGCTTTGGGCGTTGGGGCCTTTTGCTTGATCGCGCTTCTTCATTGCGGTTCTTATCCGCGTTTGCTGCCGCCGGGGCGCTTGCCACCGGGGCGAGGGCCGCTCGGTTTGCCCTTGTAGCCGGACTTGGAAAAGCCACCCGGTTTGGAGCGCCCGCCGGAAGATGGCTTGCCCGAACCAGAACCGGTCTTGGGCTTCCACTCCGGGCCGGCTTTTCTCTCGGCGCGGGAGGAGGTTTTGGGATACGGCTTAGAGCCGCGGTGGGCGGGGTCGGATGCGCCCTCGGTGCGCGGCGTGTAGGGGCGCGAAGGACGTTCGCCAGCGCCTGACGCAGGCCGTGAGGGGCGGGGTGTATAGGAGCCTGCGCCTTCCTGGCTGCGGAACGGCCGCTTAGGGCCGGCGCTGTAAGGGCGGGATGCGCCAGGCTTGCTGCTGGGCCGTGCGCCGCCTGCCCGCGGCTTGCCGCTGCTGGTGCTGAAGGGGCGCGAAAGGCCGCCTTCGCTGCGGAAGGGCTTGCCTGAACTGGGACGGTCGGAGCTGGGACGCCCAGCGCCGGGACGGTCTGCGTAGGAATGGCCTCCGCTCGAACGGCCTCCAGACGGCCGGCCAGTGCCGGGCCGCGCAGAGCCGGAGCGTCCAGCATAGGAACTGGGAGCGCTTGGGCGGCTAGGCCGCTCGTCGCGCTGAATGGGCTCGATCTCCAGTTTGAACGACTGCCGGGGCGCCAGATCCTCGGCGTCCTCGGCCTCGCGCCGGGGAGCTTCGGGACGTTTGTAGGCCGGACGATCGGAGCCGCCCTCTTTTTTCCAGGTGGGCTTGCCTGCTGGTTTGTCGCCGTAGGTCCTGGCTGCGGGCCTGTCTCCATAAGGTTTGCCCGTGGGCTTGGCTCCATAGGAACGGCCTGCCGGCTTATCTCCATAGCTGCCGCCCGCGGGTTTGGAACCGTAGGTTCTGCCTGCCGCAGGTCTGTCCGCGGAGGGCCTGGTGTAAGGCCTGCTGGCGGGCGGCCGCTCTTCGCCTGCTCCTGCCGATGCGGGGCGTCCTGCTCCTGCGCCAAAGCGCGCCGGTGGACGGCCGGGCCGGTCGTCCTTCTTCCAGGCCGGACGGCCAGCTGGCCGGGAGTCTGGCCGAGCCGCGGGGCGGAATTCCCCACCAGTCGGGCGCGCAGTCCGGTTGGCGCCAAAGGATGGCTTGGGACGGAATGTGCTGGGACGCGCCGCTCCAGCGGAGCCTTCCTCAGCGGGCAAGGTTTCATTCGGCCTGGTATATGGCTTGGAGGCAAACGGCATCGAGGGGTTGGGACGGCTGGGCTTCGGCTTTACCGTCGGCAACTGGGAATCGGCCAGGTTGCGGCGGCGCACGTCCTTGGATTTCGGCGTACGCAGCTTGCCTTCGGCGGCATTGCGCAGGGCCTCGAGCTCATCCGGCTGCAATTCGCGCAGGTTGCCCGGCTCCTGGTCCAAAACCAGCGGGCCGTAGCCAATGCGCCGAATCTTCTCTACAAAGTGTCCGACTTCCTCGAACATCTTGCGCAATTCGCGGTTGCGCCCCTCGATCAGGACCACTTCATACCAGGGATTGTCGCCCTGGCGAACCTGGCGGATGCGCGCCGGGGAGGTGCGGACCTTGGCCGAGCCGGGCTTGCCGCGCTCGATGGTGACGCCACTGCGCAGAACCTCGAGTTCCGCCTCGGTGGGCTGGCCTGCGACCTTCACCAGGTAGGTTTTCTCCACGCCCGACGAGGCCTTGGTCAGCTTGTTGGCCAGTTCGCCGTCGTTGGTCACCAGCAGCAGTCCCTCGCTCTGGTAGTCGAGCCGGCCCACCGGGTAGAGCCGCTCGTTCATCTTCTCAAAGAACTGCATCACCGTGGCCCGGCCCTCGGGATCCTTCACCGTGGTCACGAAGCCCTTGGGCTTGTTGAGCATGAAGTAGCGCAGGCGCTCTTCGCCTTGAAGCAGCTTGCCGTCCACGCGGATGTGGTCGCGCCCGGCATCGGCCTTGGTGCCCAGTTCGGTGACGATTTTGCCGTTCACCTGCACGCGACCCTGCGTAATCAGCTCCTCGGCGCGGCGGCGACTGGACACACCGGCCTTGGCCAGGATCTTCTGCAACCGCTCCAGCTTGGCCGGCGGACGCGGCTTGGACTCGGGCTTTTCCTCTTCTTCGTCGGCTTCCTCGGAAACGACTTCGGCCTCCGCCTCATCTTCCTCTTCGGGCTCGGCTTCTTCTTCCGCCTCGTCCTCGTCTTCGGAGTCATCCTCGTCTTCGAGATCTTCTTCTTCTTCGGGCTCGTCCTCTTCCGACGACTCTTCCTCCGCGGCTTCGGTCTCCTCCGCGTCGGGCTCATCTACTTCGGGCTCTGCAAGGACGGCCTCTTCGGCTTCTGTCCCGGTCGTGCCGTTTTCTTCCACTTCGGCTTCGTGCGCGGCTTCTAACTTGGGTTCGGTGGATTCGGGCTTGAGGTCATCGGCGTGTTTCTTCATAAGGGGAATTCTCAGTTTCTGCCTGCTCTGTGTGGGAAGGCGCAGCAGGCGCGGCCTCTGCGGGGGTTGGTTCCGCGGGGATTGCCGATGTTCCGGCGGGTGGGATCTCGGTCGCAGGTGTTTCCGCCGCGGCTTCGATTGTTTCTGACTGCGACTCTTCGCGGTCTTCGTTGGACGTTTCGTCGAACTCCGGTTCGGTGCCGTTGCCGGTTCGTGCGGCGGGCACACCTTCAGCCGCGGACTCCGCTTCGTCCAGTTCGCTGGTGGCCATCTTCTCGAATTCCTCCATCGACGGCAGTTCGGTCACGTCCTTCAGACCGAAACGGAGCAGGAACTCGCGGGTTGTCTTGTATAAAATGGGGCGGCCGATCACCTGCTTGCGGCCGGCCGTGGCGATCAGCTTGCGCGCCAGCAGCGAACCGAAGACGCCGGAGGAATCCACGCCACGGATTTCGTTCACTTCGGGCGCGGTAATCGGCTGTTTGTAGGCGACCACCGCCAGGGTCTCCAGGGCCGGCAGGCTGAGCTTCAGCGCCGGTTTCAGGCTCTTTACAAACAGGCGCACCGCGTCGTGGCACTCGGGTTTGGTGGCCATGCGGAAGCCGCCGGCGATCTCGCGGATCTCGATCCCGCGGCCGTCGGTGGCATAGGTGGCGATCAGTTCGTCAAGCAGCTGGCGAATGACGGCGCGTGCTTCGCGGTCGCGTTGCCGGGCCAGACGCTTGGCTTCGAGTTCGGCGTCCTCCGCTGAGGCAGGCGTCTCCTCAGGCGCGGCAATGGATTCCTCGCCCAAGGCGGGGCTTTCTGCCGGGACGGGCTCTACTGACGCCGTTTCCACCATCGGCGCGGGGATTGCTTCGGCGCCTGCTTCCGCGCCAGGTTCGGCCTCGGCTAAGGCCGGCTCCGGGGCATCGGAGGCAGCAATTGGCTCATCCGGCTCCAGATCGGCAAACTCCGCATTCTCCAGCGGCAGGGGCTCAGCGAACGTGCCTTGTGCGGCATCTGCAACTTCCTGTTCCGCAGACGCAGCTTCCTGCGCCGCCTTCCATTCGAGGGCGTCGGCGGCAAACAGGGCGGTGAGCTGGGCCAATGTGACCGGCTCTTCCGCGGCGTAAATGACTGCTTCCAGCTTGGATTTAAGGCTCATTCTGCAATAGGTACCTCAAGTATCGTACCGGAAGTGGAGGCTGCTTGCGCGCCAATTGCCGCGCAAGCACCTCTGCGGGCCAAGAAAAGGGAACGAATCGCGGCGGGCGCGCTGTTCGAGAGTCGCCCTGAAAACCTTTATTCGCCTCCTTTTCTCAGAGAGCGCGGCTCGGCGACCCTCGGCATTCGTCCCTGCGCCGGCCCCACCGCAGGTGGTTTACGCCGGCCCCACCGCAGGTGGTCTGCGAAAATGGAAGGGAATGCTCTCTCTGCAAAATGCCGGCAAGCGGTTCGGACCGCGAATCCTCTTCCTTGAGGCCAATTGGCTCATCCGCTCCAAGGAGAAAACCGCCCTCGTCGGCGCCAACGGCACGGGTAAATCCACGCTGATGAAGGTGCTGGCCGGCCTGGAAACGCTGGACTACGGCGCCGTGCAGCAAACCCGCGGCATGAGCGTGGGCTACCTGCCCCAGGAGGGCCTCCAGCTCACCGGCCGGACCGTCTTCGAGGAATGCCTCAGCGTCTTCGACGAAATCCGCGACATGGAAACCGAACTCGGGCATCTCAGCGGACAACTGGCCGAACTGGACCACGCCGGCGCGGAGTACGAGGCCGTGGCCGAGCGCTACTCCATGCTTCAGGAGCGTTTTCACGCCCTGGACGGTTACGCCCTGGACGCGCAGGTGGGCTCCGTGCTCACCGGCCTGGGATTCGGCAAGGAAGACTGGTCGCGCCTCACAGATGAGTTCTCCGGCGGCTGGCAGATGCGCATCGCGCTGGCCAAGCTGCTGCTGGCCAAGCCCAACCTGCTGCTTCTGGACGAGCCCACCAACCACCTGGATCTCGAAACCCGCAACTGGCTGGAGGACTATCTGAAGGCCTATCCCTTCGGCTACATCCTCATCTCCCACGACCGCTACTTTCTCGACGTGACCATCGACCGCACCGTGGAGATATGGAACAAGCGGCTGAACAGCTACCAGGGCAACTTCACCAAGTACCTGAGCCAGAAGGACGAACGGCGCACCCAACTGGAGGCCGCCTACCGCAACCAGCGCATCCAGATCGAGCATCTGGAGTCGTTCATCAACCGCTTCCGCGCCCAGGCCACCAAGGCCAAACAGGTGCAGAGCCGCATCAAGGAACTGGAAAAGATCGAGCGCATCGAGATTCCCGAAGAAGAGCCCATCATCCACTTCAAGTTTCCCCAGCCGCCCCCCTCGGGGCGCGTGGTGGTGGAGGCTGAAGGGCTCTCCAAGAGTTACGGCGACAAGCAAGTCTTCTCCAACGCCCGCTTCACCATCGAGCGCGGCGACCGCATCGCCCTGGTCGGCGTCAACGGCGCGGGCAAATCCACGCTCATCAAGCTGCTCACCGGAGTGGAGGCGCCCACCTCCGGCGAGGTGCGCCTGGGCCACAACGTGCTCGGCGAGTACTTCGCCCAGGACCAGTACAAGGTGTTGGACCCCGAAGCGCGCATGTTGGACGACATGAGCCGCGCCGCGCTGAAGGTTCCCGAACTTGAGTTGCGTTCCCTGCTGGGCTGCTTCCTCTTTCGCGGCGACGACGTCTTCAAGCCCCTCGGCGTGCTCTCGGGCGGCGAGCGCAACCGCTACGCCCTGGCGCGGATTCTCGTTTCGCCCTCCAATTTTCTGCTGCTGGACGAGCCCACCAACCACCTGGACATGCGCGCCAAAGACGTGCTGCTGGGCGCGCTGGCGGCCTTCAGCGGTACCGTGGTCTTTGTCTCCCACGACCGCGACTTCATTGACCGCCTGGCCACGCGGGTGCTTGAAGTGGAAGGCGGCACGGTCACCAGCCACGAAGGCAACTACGAGGACTACCTGCGCTGGAAAGCAGCCCAGGCCGTCGGCGCCGACCAAAACGAGCCCGCCGCCAAAGCCAAACCGCAGGACCAGGCCGCGCCCGCCGGTGACGGAACCGGCAACGCTTCAGACCCCGAGGCCGAGGCAGCCAAGGATCGACCCCGGCGGCTCAATCCCATCAAGCAGAAGCAGATGGAAGAGCGCTGCGTCTTCCTCGAAGAAGAAATCCCGCGCGTCGAAGCCTCCATCGCCCATACCGAGGAGCAGTTGGGCTTCTACATCTCCGCTGAAGAATCGCAGCGCCTCGCCACTCTGGCCGAAGAGTTGCGCGCGCAGTTGGCCGCCTTCACCGCCGAGTGGGAAGAGCTGATGATGCAATTGGAAGGCGCCTGAATCGAGTCAAAAAAACGAGGTTTTGGGCTCACTTTGGCACATTATCAGCCAAAAATGAGGCAAAATCGGCGGTTTGGTGTTACTGGTCAGTTAATGGGCGATATTGGCAACTTGCTGAAATAATGATACTTATACGAGGTGAGCACTCGGAAAATGGGCAAAAACATATAGGGGGGTGGGGTTTTCAGGCGGATTTTCGCGCTTTCGACTCGGATTGGAGGGCGGTGAGCGCCACCTGAGAAGCGTACAAGAGCTGGTTCGCCCTCTTTTGGGGAATCGCTTCAATGAGGATGCCGTGGGCCACGCAGGCGATGAAACTGCGAATGCTTTCGTAGTCGTCCAGAGGGGGCATGGCTCCGCAGTAGGCGGGACCCGCTTGATGGGCTGCGAACATCTGGTCGATTCCGGAGCCTTTCTTGCCTTCCAGATACGCATCGTAGGCGCGCTTCCAGGCGGACCTGCAGCGCCGGATGGCAGCGCGGGACTGTTTGGGGTCGGGCCGGAGGGACGGGTTGGCGTCGATCGAGGTGAGTTGCGAGGTGGATTCTGAGAGCATGGTAGATCCTCCGTATAGATAAAGTGTGCAACGAATGGGCGTAATTATCTGCAAACACCTGCGGTGGGCTGGGGGCCTTCGGCAAAGGGGCTTTCCCAGGTTCGGGAATCCGGACTTTGGAACCCTCCAGTATGGTGAATGGGATTCGTGAAGTTGCTGGCCACGCGCCTATGCCTTTAGTAACGCGAATGGTTCTGCCGAGCAGAGACGGTGCAACAGTACTGTTCAGTAGTTTAAGATGCTCCCGATGACAGAGCCTAAGATAAATCCAAAGCCGGAGTTGTTTTTTGGCCTGGTCGGTGCAGTTGGCACTGATCTTATTAAGGTTGCGTCCGCACTAACCAAAGCTCTCGCTACCTCCGATTATGAAACAGAGACAATCAGACTTTCAGCGCTGTTGGACGCAATAGATAGATTAGACGCGATTGACAAATATAACGCCCTTCAGACAGAGGATTACTATGAATACGTCTATAACCACCAGTCAGCCGGTGATGAATTTCGTTCGATCGCGGAACGTGCAGATGCAGTTGCTCTGTTAGGTGTTAGCAAGATAAAAGAGATGCGCTCCTCAAAAGGAAAAACAAATGGAGAAGTCATTGCAAATCAGGCATATGTTTTTCGTTCTTTAAAGAATCCAGCGGAAATTGAATCTTTACGAAGAATATATGGATCTTCATTTTACCTAATTGCAGCGTATACAAGCCTGCAAGAAAGACGCACCTCGTTAGCAAAGAGAATCGCAAAAAGCAAGAGCTTGTTTCCATACGACCGCAGTTTTGAGAAAGCGGACAAGCTCATCGACATAGATCAAGAGGAGGTTGGCAATAAGAATGGGCAAAACACTCGCGACAGCTTTCATCGTGCTGACCTCTTTGTTGATTCAGGCAATCCCGAGGAAATGGAAAAGTCCATCCGTCGGTTCGTCGAACTGTTGCTTGGGCATAAATTCCATACACCTACAAGAGAAGAATATGCCATGTTCCATGCCCAAGCGGCCGCTCTCCGATCTGCCGAACTGGGCAGGCAGGTTGGCGCGGCAATTGCAACGTCCGAGGGCGACATTATAGCCGTTGGCTGTAATGAAGTTCCCAAAGCAGGCGGCGGCTTATATTGGTGCGGAGACTCCCCCGATAATCGTGAATTTCGTTCTGGGATAGACGGAATTGAGGAACAGAAAAAAGCTCTCATCGCGGAAACTCTTCAGATTCTGAATAAGAAGGGATGGTTGGCAAAGGAGAAATCCCATTTGACAACAGAGGAATTGGTGGCGCTAGCGATTGATCCCACTAATCCGATCCTTCCGAAGGATTCCAAAATCAGGAGCCTCATCGAATTTGGAAGGGCTGTGCATGGAGAAATGGCCGCTCTCACGGATGCGGCCAAAAGAGGCGTGGCGGTTAATAAATGCAATATGTTTGTAACGACATTTCCGTGCCATCTTTGCGCAAGGCACATCGTCGCAGCAGGAATCTCCAAATTGATTTATATTGAACCGTACGCAAAAAGCCTAGCGGCAGAGCTCTACCCCGATTCAATCGCATTGGATGGGGAACACACGAAAAATCAACAAGTTCCCTTCGTGCCGTTTGTTGGGATTGCACCTCGGCAATACATGGACCTCTTTGCTGCTGGATCACGCAAAAAAGATGGTTCAATTGTGGCTTTTTCGGCCAAATCCGCTATTCCGAAGTTCACGCAAGAACATTCTGTGTATTTGGAACGCGAAATCGCGGCATGCAAAAATCTTTTTACGACAATGAAGAATAAGGGATTGATTCAGAAAGAGGGTAGCGATGGCAGATTGGCTGAGAAGAGTGATTGATGAGGTGGACAGACAATTCGAGGAACTCCCTGAATGGAAAAGGACTTCTACAGAGCAGTTCTTGAGCTTCTCTCAAACCGAAAACGAGCATTCATCGACAATTCGCGAGCCGCAGTCTCGAGAACGAGAATTCCGAGTGATTTCGTAGCCTTACTGTAAAGAGATCCAAGGGGCCTCCCATTCCGGGAGGCCCCGTTTGTTGAATATCGTCTGGTAGCCCAGATCTCGACGATCGAAACAGAGCACCAAATTGGGTGCACAGATCTCGCTTCTGAGACCTGGGATATAAGAACCACTACCTGCAAACTCTGCTGAAATCCCGATCTCAATTTACGCGTAATCCCCTGGTTTACGGCCACAATAGATTGCGGGCACCTCAGTCAGATGGATAACCACCCCCAAAAAACCCCAAAAAACACTTGACGCCGTACACTGTGTATCGTACAGTGTGTTCTGTACAGTGTATGAGGTACAGCATGACCCTCCCCGAAAACCTCTTCGAGAACCTTCGCCTGGAACTTCGCCGCGGGTGCCTGACCCTGGCCGTTCTGGCGCAGCTTCGCCAGGAGCATTACGGCTACACGCTGCGCAAGGCCCTGGCCGAACGCGGCCTGGCGATTGAAGAAAGCACGCTCTACCCGCTGCTGCGCCGCCTGGAAACCCAGGGTCTGCTGGCCAGCGAGTGGCGCGAGGAAGACAAGCGGAACAAGCGGTTTTATCGCCTTTCCAGCGACGGCGAACGCATTTTTGGCCAGCTCCTGGAGGAGTGGCAAGCGATCAACGCATCCATCCACAGCATTCTGTAAGGACTGAAGGGAGACCCATGGACCTTCTCGATCGTTATTTGCAAGCCGTAAAGAAACACCTGCCCTGGAAGCGGCAGGACGACATTCTGGCCGAACTCCGGGCCAACCTGGAATCGCAGCTTGAGGACAAGGAGGCCGAACTGGGCCGTCCGCTGACCCGGGGCGAAGCCGAGGACTGGCTCAGGGAGATTGGCCCGCCGATGCAGGTGGCCATGCGCTATCAGCCGCAGCAGTACCTGATTGGGCCGGCCGTCTTTCCCCTGTACTGGTTCGTGCTGCGCCTGGTGTTTCTGTGGGCCACGATCGTCTACGCGATCGTGAGCATGGTGCAGTTCTTTGCCGAGGGCGCCTTCCGCGGGACGTTTGTGCTGGAAGCGGTGCTGCGCGTGCCGTGGATTCTGATGACGGCTGCCGCGTGGGTCACTCTTGTTTTTGCGGTACTGGAGTTTTGCCTTACGCATTATCCGGAGAAATTCCGTGAAATCGCCGAAAAAGCCGGCGATGGGAAACCAGAGTTCGCGTGGTTCCCTGGGCTCTCCGGCGACTGGTCGCCCGCCGCTCTTCCCGCGGTTGAGAAGGAGCCGGAAAACGGCAAGAAACCGCGCAGCTACGCGCAGGCCGTGGCCGAAGTCATTTTTGGCTTTCTCTTTCTGGTCTGGCTGTTGCTGGTTCCCAAGTATCCCTATCTGCTGTTGGGGCCGGGAGTCCTTTATCTGCGGGTTTCCCCCTTCCAGTTGGCGCCAGTGTGGCTCCAGTTCTACTGGTGGATGGTGGCGCTGAACGTGATGCAGTTGGCCTGGCGCTCGGTGGACTTGGGGCGCGGAACCTGGCAGCGGCAAGGGACGGTGGAACGGATGGCGATCAAAGTTATCGGCATGATTCCGCTGGTGCTTTTGCTTATCGTTCCAGAGCACGCGTATATCGCGCTCAAGCATCCGGCGCTGGATCAGGCGCAGAATGGCGCGGCGATGGCCACGATCAACCAGGCGATTCACTGGGGCTTGCAGGTTGTTTTCGTTATCGTTGTCCTGCAATTGGCCTGGGATATGGTGCAAATGATTCTGAAGGCCTATCGCCAGCGCGAAGCCGCAGCACGGTAGCCACCTGCGGTGGGGCCATCCGCCTTCGGCCGGTCCGCGCCAGAAAAAAGGCGCGGGATGGGAGTTGGTGGGGATCCGGGATCGGTTGGGTCGAGGTGTGTGCTTTCCCAGGCGCCCAAAAGCTATAGCGAAACCAGAGTAGATGTATCCCGAAAGCAAGGCTCTCAAGTCGACGCGACCACCAGGGAGCGGCGACCCCGCACAACCATCGCCAGGACACAGTGACTCTGGTTTCGCTCTAGGCACCTGGGGCAACCATCTTTGGTGGTTATCACTCCAGTGGTTGTGGTCACTTCTTCCTGAGTTTCCCTTTTCTTGCCGGGCTGTCGTGCATAATGAAGAACACGATGGCCCTCTTGTGGAATCCCGAGAGCTGGACCGGGCGGCTGGCGGAGCTGGAAGCGCGCACCGGCGATCTGAAGGAAGCGCCTCTGCGCCGCGACGTGCGCTCGCTGGGCACTTTGCTGGGCGAGGTGCTGCGCGAGCAGGCCGGCGAGGATCTTTTTGCCCACGTGGAAGCGCTGCGCCAGGGCGCCACTCGCCGCCGCGATGCCGAAGCGCGCGGGTTTGAGGCGGAAGCCGCCCAGCATGCCGCCAAGGCGCTCGAACTGGTGCATTCGCTGCCTGTGGAGCGCGCCCTGCTGCTGACCCGCGCCTTTGCCTTCTACTTTGAGCTGATCAACCTGGCGGAGACCAACCACCGCAAGCGCCGGCGCATCGCCTTGCAGTTGAGCGGGGAGACCGGGCGGCAGCGGGGTTCCTTGGCCGGCACGCTCTGCGAGATGCGGCGCGTGGGCATCGGCGCCGAAGAGGCCATGGACTGGCTGCGGCGCGTGCTGGTGGTGCCTGTCTTTACCGCCCATCCCACGGAAGTGGCGCGCCGTTCGGTGATGTTCAAGCGGCGGCGCATCGGCGAATTTCTGGCGACGCTGGACCGCATTCCTGTGCCCGCGCAGGGCATGGCGCGCCTGGAAGAGCTGATTCGCGCGGAGATCACCAGCCTGTGGCAGACGGACGAGGTCCGCTCGCGCCGGCCGACGGTGTACGACGAGATCAAGATGGGACTCGACTATTACGACGTCTCAATTTTCGCCACGTTGCCCAGCCTCTATCGGGAAATTTCCGAGGCTCTGCGCGCCTCCTACGGCTTGGAGATCGAGCCCCACGCGCTGCCCCAGGTGCTGAGCTTCGGCTCCTGGATCGGCGGCGACCGGGACGGCAATCCCTTTGTCACGCCGGAAGTGACGCGCGAAGCGATTCAGTTGGCGCGCGGCCACCTGTTGCTCCACTACCAGCGCCAGTTGGATGAAATCACCGACCTGCTGACCTCCAGCGCCCAGCAGATCGCGGTAAGCGAAGAGCTGCTGGAACGGCTGCAAGCCTATGTGGCTCTGGTGCACACGCCGGAGTCGCAGCTTTTCGGCGAGCAGTACGAGTTCGAGTACTACCGCCGCTTCGTGATCTGCCTGAAGGCGCGGATCCAGCGCACCCTGGAGTCGATGGAACAGGCGGGGCCGGCCGGCGCCGGGCTGCCGGTGATGCCTTACACGCTGGCGCAGGGCCAGGACAAACTGGCCCAGGCGCTGCCGCCGTACTGCTCGGTAGAGGAGTTCATCGCCGACCTGGAGGCGCTGCGCGGCTCGCTCGCCGCCCATCGCGGGCTGCGCATTGCGCGCACCCAGGTGGATCCGCTGATCTTGCAGGTGCGGACGTTTGGGCTGCATCTGCACACGCTGGACATTCGCCAGCACGCCAAGGTACACGCCAAGGCATTGCAAGAGGCGATTGCGGACACGGTGGCGCCCACCCTGGCCGGCCGGCTTTCAGATGAAACCGCGAGCGTGCTTGAAACCTTCCGCGTGGTGGCCGAAGTGAAGAGCGGGTGCACGCCCGAAGCCATTCGCCAGTACGTGATCAGCGGCGCGTCCACAGTGGAAGACGTGCTGGCCGTGGTGCGGCTGGCGCGGCTGGGCGGAGTGAACGTCGAGGGCTCCGGCGGAGATCCAGGTTTGATGCCCGTGCCTCTGTTCGAATCCATCGACGACCTGCGCCAGGCCCCGGCCGTCTGCCGCGAACTGTGGAGCCGGCCCGACTATCGCAAGCTGCTGGCGAGTTGGGACAACTGGCAGGAGGTCATGCTGGGCTACTCGGATTCCAACAAAGACGGCGGCATGTTGACCTCGACCTGGGAGATCTTCCGCGCGCATAGAGACCTGCACGTGGCAGCGCGCGAAGCCGGGGTGAAGCTGCGTCTCTTCCACGGGCGCGGAGGAACGGTGGGAAGGGGCGGAGGGCCGACGCATCGGGCCATCTTCGCGCAGCCCATGGATTCGTTCGATGGCCAGTTGCGCATCACCGAACAGGGCGAGGTGCTCAACTTCAAGTACGCGGACGAAGTCCTGGCCGAGCGCAACCTGGAACTGATGATTGCGGCCTCGCTCGACGCGCTGGCCCGGCCCAATGCACGCGACCCGGAAGGACACTTTACCGGCGTGCTCAAGCCGAAGTGGGAAGCGGCGCTGGACGAGCTTTCCTCGCTCGCCTTCGACTTTTATCGCCAGCACATTCTGGACGATCCGGGGGTGGTGACCTACTTTGAGCAGTCCACCCCGGTGGGCGAGCTGGAGCAGGCCAAGATCGGCTCCCGGCCCTCGCGGCGCAATGCCTCAACCAAACTGACCGATTTGCGCGCGATTCCGTGGGTCTTTGGCTGGACGCAGTCGCGGCTGCTGGTTCCGGCGTGGTTTGGGGTGGGCTACGCGATCGACCAATACCTCGCCCGGTCCGGCTCTCTGGAGCTTTTGCAGGAGATGGCGCGGGAGTTTCCGCTCTTCATCGACCTGTTGCGCAACGTGGAGCTGGCGCTGGGCAAGGTGGACCTGGCCACGGCGCGTCTCTACGCTTCTCTGGTCGAGGACGCGGATCTCCGCGAGCGCATCTTCGATATGTTTGAGGCTGAGTTCCACCGCACGGTGCGCGCCTTGCTGGCTGTCACGGGCCAAAAGGAACTGCTGGAAGACAACCCGGTGCTGAGCCACTCCATCCGGCTGCGCAATCCTTACGTGGACCCCATGCATCTGATTCAAGTGGACCTGCTGCGAAGGAAGCGCCAGGGCGAAGACACGCCCGAACTCAACCGCGCCATCGCGGCCACTATCAGCGGCATCTCGGCGGGGCTGAGGAATACGGGTTGACTCTTCCGCTTGCCATGGACCGCACTCCGGGTCTAGGCTATTTGCATGCAACGATGTCGCTAACACCGTCCTGGTGACAGCTCCGATGCAGACGTGCGCCCAGTTCGCGCCCGCTTTCCCCTCCACAGCATTTTCCTCACCCAAAAACTTGACGGCCCTGGGGCTTTAACCCTGGGAAAGGAGACTCTTCATGGCGCGCATTGCTGCGAACGTAACTGAATTGATTGGACATACTCCGCTGGTCCGGCTCAACAAGCTGGCCGCCGGCCTGCCCGCAACCGTGGTGGTCAAGCTGGAAAGCCAGAACCCGATGTCGAGCGTGAAAGACCGCATTGGCCTGGCCATGATCGAAGCAGCCGAAAAGGCCGGCAAGATCCATCCCGGCAAGACAGTGCTGATTGAGCCCACCAGCGGCAATACCGGCATCGGGCTGGCCTTCATCGCCGCCGTCAAGGGCTACCGCATCATCCTCACCATGCCGGAGACGATGAGCCTGGAGCGCCGCATTCTGCTGCTGGCCTTTGGCGCCGAGATTGTGCTGACGCCCGGCCCCAACGGCATGAAGGGCGCCATCGCCAAGGCTAACGAGATTCTGGCCAAGACTACCGATGGCTACATTCTGGCCCAGTTCGACAACCCCGCCAATCCGGCCATCCACTACGCCACCACTGGCCCGGAGATTTGGGACGATACCGACGGCAAGGTGGACTTCCTTATCTCCGGCGTCGGCACCGGTGGAACCCTGACGGGAATCGCGAAGTACATCAAGGAGCGCAAGCCGGGGTTCAAGGCCATCGCCGTGGAGCCGACGGACAGCCCGGTTCTTTCCGGCGGCAAGCCGGGCCCGCACAAGATTCAGGGCATCGGTGCGGGCTTTGTGCCCAGCGTGCTGGACACCCACCTCATCGACGAGGTCATCCAGATCACCAACGAAGAGGCCATCAGCACGGCGCGCGAGCTGCCGCTGAAGGAAGGGCTGTTTGTGGGCATCAGCTCGGGAGCGGCCGTTGCCGCCGCGCTGCAGGTTGCCGCCCGGCCGGAGAATGCCGGCAAGCTGATTGTCGCCATCCTGCCCAGCTTTGGCGAGCGTTACCTGTCCACGGTGCTCTTTGACACGCTGCGCCAGCAGGCCCTGGCGCTGCCGACCGAAGCGATAGCCGTGTAAGCTGTTCTGTGGCCGGCGAAGTGGAATGCATTTCGCCGGTCACAAGAAATTGGTCCATCTCTGCACGCTATGGCCTTGTTCGACCACATCCGCGAAGACGTAAACTCCGTGCTGGAGCGCGACCCCGCAGCGCGCACCAGGCTGGAAGTTCTGCTTTGCTACCCAGGGCTTTGGGCGGTGTGGATTCATCGCGTTTCAAACCGGTTGTGGCGCGCCAAATTCAGGCTGGCGGCGCGGCTGCTCTCGCAGGTTGGACGCTTCTTTACGGGGGTGGACATTCATCCTGGCGCGCAACTGGGACGGCGCCTGTTTATCGACCACGCGACGGGTGTGGTGATTGGCGAGACCGCTATTGTGGGCAGCGACGTGACCCTGTATCAGGGCGTAACCCTGGGCGGCACGGGCAAAGGCCACGGCAAGCGCCACCCCACCGTTTGCGACGGCGTGTTTGTGGGCAACAACGCCAATCTGCTGGGCAACATCACGGTTGGCGAGAACTCGCGGGTGGGCGCAGGGTCGGTGGTTCTGTCCGACGTGCCTCCCAACTCCACCGTGGTGGGAGTGCCGGCGCACATTGTCTATCGCAACGGCGAGCGCGTGCTCATTACCGATCCGCACGAGATCAAGGACCCGCTTTCCGACGCGCTGATCGCGCTGGCGGCCCGGGTGGAGAAGCTGGAAGAGCAGTTGGGCGGGCAAGCGCAGCCGGCCGACCAGTTCACCGCCGAAGAGGCGGAACGCGAAGCCTACCGCGTGAAACTGGAGCGTATGCGCCAGTACGTCTCGATGGGGGAAGGCATTTGACCAACGCTCCCACAGCGAGAACCTGAATTCCGATCTCCTGGCGCGAGGGTTCACATAAAAAGAAAAGTTTCTCTTGACAAGAAATATGCTATGGCACTATACATTGCTAAGCGAGGTATTATGCAATGGCGAAGCCGAGAGCACTGCCAGTCGATGGCGACCAGCCGGACCGTTGGGAGGCTCAACTCCGGAAGGGAGCACTGGAGATGGCCACTCTTGCCAGCCTCTGGCGGGGCCGACTCTATGGCCTTGAGATTATTCGCTTCCTTGAGAGTCACTCCCGGCTGGTGCTGGCGGAAGGCACCATCTATCCCATCCTGATCCGGCTCAAGGCGGAAGGGTTGCTCACTTCCGTATGGGTCGAAGCCGAGGCCGGGCACCCGCGCAAGTACTATTCCCTGACCGAGGCCGGCCGGCAACGGCTTCGCGTCATGGCGGCGGCCTGGGACGCATTCTCCCGCAGCCTGAGTCACCTTCTTGAACCCGTACTGGAAACGCAGGAGACGACGAAATGACCACAGAAATGCAGATCGACAGCTACTTGACCGCGCTCCGGTTGCATCTCGGTCCTTTGACCATTGCTGAGAGGGAAGAGATTGTCCGCGAAATCAGCGCGCATGTCCGCGATTCCGCCGAGGAGTCCGGCGCCTCTGTCGAGGCCATCCTTGCCCGGCTTGGACCGGCTGAGGAGTTGGCTGGCCAATATCGGGCCGGGTTGCTGATCAGCCGTGCCAGCCGCAGCTTTTCGCCCCTGGTGTTGCTACGCGCGACGTTCCGTCTTGCCACCAAGGGTTTTTTTGGCATTCTGGTTTTCTTTTTGGGATTGTTCGGCTATTTGATGGGAGGGGGGATGGTCCTGACCGCATTGGTGAAGCCGATTTTGCCCGCCAACACCGGCATGTGGTTTGAAAACGGCAGATTGGCTTCATGGGGTGTGATCTTTCCTCCGCCCGCACCTCCCGAACACGAAGTTCTCGGCCTGTGGTTCATTCCCCTGGCGCTGATTGCAGGGAGCATGACGCTGCTGTTCACAACGTTTGCCATTCGGTCGTCCCTGCGGGTTTCCCGTCACTGGCAATCGAGGCTATAGAAATCACGGACTATTGATCCGGCCCTATTGTGTTGCAACGGAGAAGGAGAAGAAACAACTGCAGATCCTTCGACTTCGCTACGCTTCGCTCAGGATGACAGTTCTGTGACGGTGCAGTTGTTTAGGGCCGGATCAGTAGTTTTCCGCAAAAGCCTGTTTCTACCGTTGTATTTCCTTCGAGTTCAGGATGGACAGTAGGGCCCAGGGTCTAAAACAGGCTGCGGAAAAAGGCTTGAATTCGGGCGAAGAGCAAGAAAAAGCAGACCGCAGGGAGGCTTTGCCTCATCATTGACCAAAGGCAATTCTTGCCCAAAAAGTCCGCTTCCTGCCAAAAAAAATCGCAGGGTCTTTCCGGTGTAGTGCCAAGACGCCGTCGGGCAAAGAATCGTCCTCCGGTGTCGATGTTATTTGCCGGAAGGTAAATGCCGGTTGGGCGACCAACCAGGCGTTAAAGCGATTCCGGAGCCTGGGGCGTTTTCGGGGAGTCATCTCGGCGATCGAGCGTAACCTCCCGTCCATGAGTGGTTTGGCCTGCTTTCGCTCATTGATACGCGACGCGAATGTTGCTGACTGGTGCATAGGCGAGAGTATGCTGTTGCCTGCATCGAATTCATCCAAAAGAGCGCTCACAATGAAAACTCCTGACGCCACTACGCCCTCGCCTATCGACCGCCGCGAATTTATCAAAACCAGCACGCTAGCTACCGGTGCGCTCGTATTCGGTGTGCCAGCGCTCCTGCGTGCACAGAATCTCAACAGCAAGTTGAACATCGCCTGCGTCGGAATCGGCGGTAAAGGCCGAAGCGACACGGATGCCTGCGCCAGTGAGAATATCGTCGCTCTGTGCGATGTGGATGCCGGCTCAGAGGCTTACGAGACTCAGACTCAGAAATATCCGGACGCGAAGTTTTTCAAAGATTTCCGCCAGATGCTCGACCAGATGGGAGATCGGATCGATGCGGTCACGGTTTCGACTCCGGATCATATGCACGCGATTGTCGTGTCGGCTGCGATGAAGAGGAACAAGGCCGTCTTTTGCCAGAAACCACTGACGCAGACGATTTATGAGGCGCGTTACCTGCGGAAAATGGCCAAAGACAAAAAGCTGGTGACCCAGATGGGTAACCAGGGCAGTGCAGCGGATGGTTTGCGCCGCGCGGTGGAGACGATTCAAGACGGGCTTATCGGACAAGTACATGAAGTTCATGTTTGGACGAACCGCCCGGTCTGGCCTCAGGCAATGGATCGCCCGGTCGGAGAAGATCCAGTTCCTTCGACATTGGATTGGGACGTTTGGATTGGACCGGCTCCGATGCGGCCGTATGTGGGCAGCCGCGATCCTGAGAATAAAGACGGAATCTACGAACCATTCAGCTGGCGTGGCTGGCAGGATTTCGGTTGTGGCGCGCTGGGCGACATGGGTTGCCACACGGTAAACATGCCGTTTCGCGCTTTGGATCTAGGTGATCCGACCGAGATTGAGGCGATGCCCTTCGGCAAGATGAACAAGGAATCTTATCCCGTAGGTTCCAAGATTCGCTTTGCCTTCCCCAAGCGCACCGGGCACATTCCACTCGAGCATCCGAGTTTCTTCCATCATTCCAGTAAAGTCGAGCACGATCCGATGACACTGTGGTGGTATGACGGCGGTCAGCCTGACCCAGCAGCCCGCGGCGGTCATGACCTGACGAACAAACCGCCGGCGGAGTTGACTGCGGACATCGTGGCGCTGCTCGGCGACATGCCTGAAAGCGGTTGTCTCCTCATTGGCGAGGGAGGCATGGTTTTCTCCCCAGACGATTATGGAACAAGTTTCTTTATCAAGCTGAAGGGGGAGGAGAAATTCGTTCACTACACCAAGCACCCGGGGCTGGCCCAGTATCCGGAGCGCATTGCGCGCAACCGGTATGACAAAAAAGGGGCAGGCGGAGTGGGAGCCCACGCGCAGGAATGGCTCAACGCCATCAAAGAGAACAAGCCGGAGTTGTGCTACTCGCGTTTTGACATCGCCGCGCCCCTCACGGAAATCCTGCTGCTTGGCTGCGTGTCGCTGCGTACGGGGCAGAAAATCGAGTGGGACGGACGGAAGATGGAGGCGAAGAACTGTCCTCAGGCTGCGCAATATATACGGCGGCTGGACCGCTCCGGATGGGCTCTCTCATAACGGAAAGAATCAGGGCAAAACCGGAGACTGCCCGGGATGCTGAATCACGGAGGTTCAGCATCCCGGGATAGCCTTATTTTTTCGGAACAGAAATGGTGATGTTGCGATAGGCGACGACGCCCTGATGATCCCCTTGAAGGTAGAAGGGGCCCGGCTCCGCTTCATTGCTGTCGAGCGCGCCTCCGGTCGGGCCAGGGAGCTCTACATTGTCGTGATACAGTTTGCCGTCGCGCAAGACGGTGACATGTCTGCCGACCAGAGTGATATCGAAAGCCGTCCATTTTCCGAGACCATTTTCCGATCCCTGCGGTGGTCCGTACCAACTGTAGATCGCTCCCATCTCATGCGACGGGATCTTTCCACCTTCGGTGCCGATTTGCAGCTCATAGCGCCCACGCATATAGATGCCGCTGTTGCCGCCTTCCACGCAATTCACTTCAATATGTAGTTTGAAGTCCTGGAACTTCTCAGTGGTCTTGATGTTGGCAGCTCCGTGGACGTTGTGACCTGGCACCTCGGGATTGTCGTTCACCAGTTCGCCATCCCGCGCCACCCATTTGTTGTTCTCGACATCTCCAATCGGCTCCCAACCTTTGAGATCCTTGCCGTCAAAGAGAGGCCTGGGTTTGGTCCACTGCTTTGGCATCGGCCGATCGAGCGAAGGCGCCTTGACGCCGGCGAGCATCGGCCCACTGGTGTCGCCCCGTTTTTCGATGCCGGCTAGCCTGTCTGGACTGGTGGAGGTGAGCTCCCAGCTAGTTGCCGAACCTGGGCCGCCCTGCCCCACAATCACGATCAGCTTGCCCGATTGCATTTGGGCACCGGCGATCGGATGCCATGCGCCGCCTCTCGGCTGGACGCGACCTTCAATTTTGCCGCCGTTCTCCGTTAACTCCATCCATTGCGGATAAGGTTGGCCGGTGGCGGGAGTGACGGTCATGTCCCAACGGCCGAGAAACTCCTTAACGTCTTGCGCGGCCATGGTTGAAACGAGCGTGGCCGCTAGAACGGGTATCAAAAGAATTCTCATTATTCTCCTTTTATGGGTGCGCAAGGCACAGACATGGAAGCTCAGACAGCCGCAGCAATCCGACTCAGCTAATGTAACACCCAGCGCAATCAACAGTTTTCCTGACCAACTTTCCGTTTTCCAGATGACCTCGAAAGGACGAGCTGAAGTTCCCGGGGGAAGAGTGAAACTGCCATGCGTTCACGTTTGCGGGAAACAGATCGGAGAGTGATATAAATTATGTGAATTCACGGAACGACTTTCCAGAGGGCTCTAATGCCTGAACAATCCGCTCCTGGTACCTTTTTTCGCAGTTTCAATCGTCGCCGCTTTCTGCAAACTGCTGGATCAGCGGCTTTTCTACCCGCGATACTTCGCGGCGCTGCGGCACAAACTCCGGCAACGTCACCCAACAATCGCATCAATCTGGGCGTTATCGGAATGGGTTGGCAAGGGCCCGGCAACACGGCGGCATTCCTGACTTTGCCAGACTGCCAGGTGGTTGCCGCGTGCGATATCGATGCCCATCACCTGCAGGCAGCCGTCAAGAAGATTAATGAAACGTACGGGAATGAAGACTGCCAAGGGTACCACGATTACCGTGAGTTGCTGGCTCGCGACGATATCGATGCCGTTATGATCGCGGTCCCCGACCACTGGCATGAGATCGTTGCCACGGAGGCGGCGCGGCGCAAAAAGGATGTCTACGGCGAAAAGCCGCTCGCGCACACCATTGCGGAACAGCAATCCATCGTGCGCGCCGTCCAGCAGAACAAGATCGTCTGGCAAATGGGATCGTGGCAGCGTTCTGTTCCGATGTTTCATAAGGCCGCGGAGATCGTTCGGAACGGGCTGATCGGTGATGTGACCCGCGTTGAAGTTGGCTTGCCCGGAGGCAATTCCGACTTTGATGGTGTTGGGAAGGAGGCGCTCGCAAGGCTCACCTCACAAGGCCAAACCGTGGCCAGTCTGGAGCAGATCGTATCCGGCACCCCGGCGTGGAATGCGCTCGTCACAGATCCTCCCAAGGAACTGGACTACGAAACGTGGATTGGCCCCTCGAAGATGGAGCCCTACATCAGGGCCCGCTCTCACAAGTCCTGGCGCTGGAATTACAACACCGGCGGCGGCCAACTGCTGGATTGGATTGGTCATCACTGCGATATTGCCCACTGGGGGCTCGACTTCGATCACACCGGTCCGATGGAGGTAGAAGGCAGCGGCGAATTGCCGCCAACCACCGCAGTGTGGAACACGGCGCCGAAATATCGTTTCGAATTGAAGTACCCGCGCGGCGTCACCATGACCATTGCCGGAGGCCACCCCGATATCAAGTCTGGAGTGAAATGGATCGGAACCGAGGGATGGGTCTGGGTGGATCGCGATGGATTTGACGCCTCGAATCCGGCATGGAAGCAGGGCAAATACCTGCCTCGGGAATTGCGGAAGGTGAAGCTGTACACCTCGTCCGATCATCAGCAGAACTTCCTGGATTGCATCAAAACGCGTCAAGCCACTCTCACACCAGTGGAAGTCGGCCATAATTCGGCGCTTCCCGGACACCTTTGCCTGATCTCGATGCTGACAGGGAAGAAGATCCGCTGGGATGCAAAGGAAGAAAAGATCATCGGCGATCCGGAAGCGAGCAAATTAATGACGCGCGAATACCGCGGGCCCTGGAAGATGAGCTGACCCTCAACCATCCAAAGACGGCCTTCAATCAGCGTGGGGTAGCGCATTCTGGTGCGGCCCGCAAAGTGCGCGGTCTGGCCGGAGCACCGGTTGACGATACAATGGTTAGTTCGATTCGAGAAGCCGGGTGGATACGCCCAAGTTTGTCGAGGAGGGCGAATTCGCTATTCCCTGGAAGGAGTCACTGAAGGGGGATGCGCGCGCCACAGAAGGAACTCTACGTTTAACGCATCTCTACCGCCGAGGAAACATGGCCACCACAACTGAAGTAAAAGTGCTTCCAATCCTGAGAGGCACCTGGGATTTTACCTTTGCGTTCTTGGCATTGCGCCTCTGGCTTGGCGTTCGCGCCCTGTTCGTAGGCATTCAAAAATACGCTGTCTACAAGTCGGTTGCTACGCCGCTCATCGATCCTTCAACCGGGCAGCCTGATGCAAGCGGCGTGATGGTCAACGTGAGCGTAAAGTCATACGCGCTGGCGAACTATGCGGGCATGCCCGCGAGTCTCGGCGACAAATTCGCTCATGACCCGCTCTTCCCGAAATTCGCATTGACCCTGTTCGACAAGATGCTGGGTCCCGCATTCATTCTGACCGGAATCATGCTCATCATTGGTCTGGGCACACGACTATCCTTGCTTATCCAGGGATTGCTCTTCATTGCGTTGACAATTGGCCTGGTGCTGATCGACGCGAACGACGGTGTTGCTTATCTTGGCATCCACATCGGTCTGGTAGCAGCTGCGTTTATGCTGGTCCAGCACAATAGGTTTGCGGTGCTCAAAAAATGGTAGACAAGTTGAATCGTCGTGACTTTATCAGTGCTACTGCCGTCGCGGGCGCAGCGATGCTGCTGGAGGCCTGCAAGGCCAACTCCGGCGTACAGACCGCCGTTAAGAAATCATCCCTGAACACGATCAACGTTGCTCTGATCGGCTATGGCGAGGAGGGCAAGGTCCTCCTCGAATCCCTGCTCAATATTGAGGGTGTCCGACTGGTGGCCCTTTGCGACATCTGGGACTACCACCGCAACGAAGGCCAGCGCTATCTGCAGAAACTCGGCAACGAGGTTCGCTCCTACGAAAATTACGAAGATCTGCTCGCAAATGAAAAGGACCTGCAAGCGGTCTTTATCGCCACGCCGGATTTCTGCCACGCGCAGATGACCAACACCTGCCTCAAAGCCGGCCTGCATGTGTACTGCGAAAAGATGATGAGCAACACAATTGAAGGTGCGCGCTCCATGGTGCAGACCCAGCGCGACACCGGAAAGCTGTTGCAGATCGGCCATCAACGCCGCAGCAATCCACGGTATTTGTTTACGTTGAACCGGCTACTTCACGATGCCAAATTCTGCGGCCGCCTCACTGCTGTGCAGGGACAATGGAATCGCGCAGTGAAGGAGGACTTCGGCTGGCCGAAGAAATTCGAGATGCCCGCGCCGATGCTGGCAAAGTATGGCTATAAGGACATGCACCAGTTCCGCAACTGGCGTTGGTACAAAGGCCTGGGCGGCGGCCCCTTATCGGATCTGGGAGCGCACCAGATCGATATCTTCACTTGGTGGCTCGGCACCACGCCAAAATCCGTCGTCGCCAGCGGTGGCCTGGACTACTTCAAGAACCACGACTGGTACGACAACGCGATGGTGATCTACGAATATCCGCTTGCCGAGGGTGTGGCGCGGGCCTTCTACCAGGTGCAGACCACAACCAGTTCGGGTGGCGGCTATTTCGAGTCCTTCATGGGCGATGATGGCACCATCAAGATGTCTGAAGATCCCTCCATCTGCGCCATCTATCGTGAGGCTCGCGCCGATGCCGTCTCATGGGACGACCTTGCGCAGAAGGGCTACGTACGGGCCGTTCAGACGTCCGCGGACGCTGCAAGAGTCGACGTGCGGGAAACAGCGCAGCTGGCACAGTACGAGATTCCCGTGTTCTTCAATAAACCCCCGCATCAACCGCATCTCGAAAACTTCTTCAACGCGATCCGTGGCACAGCAAAGTTGAACTGTCCCGCCGACGAGGCTTTCACGAGCGAGTACGTCATTCACAAAGCCAACGAAGCGGTAGGCGCCGAGAAGAAAATCCTGATCACGAAGGAAGAAGTGAAGGCCTGAGACTATGAAAACGATCCTTTCCCGCATTTGTCCAATTGTCGTCGTGTCGCTCGTAGCCGTATCCGCTCTTGCGCAGGACAAGGTCCCGCTGAAGACGCAACTGCCTCGCCCTCTCTTCGTGGGCACGCCGGTTCCGCTCAACGTACCGAATCTTGAACCCCCAATGAAAGGCAAGCGTCCCGACTTTTTTGTCCCTGCGGGCACCATCAACATGGCCAAGGGCAAAAAGGTTACAGCCAGCGACAATAGTCCAATTGTCGGTACCCTGGACTTGGTCACGGATGGGGACAAAGCTGGCGACGAAGGCTCGTGGGTCGAACTCGGGCCGGGCAAGCAATGGGTGCAGATCGACCTGGCAAAAAGCGCGCATATCTATGCTGTCCTCGCATGGCATTTCCACTCCCAGGCACGCGTTTATCGCGACGTGGTGGCCCAGGTGTCTGACGACCCCACCTTCAGGTCAGGTGTGACGACGATCTTCAACAGTGACTTCAAAGGCGAACTCGGACTTGGCGCGGGAAAAGATCTGAACTACGTGGAAACGTACCAAGGCAAGCTGATCGACGCGAAGGGTGCGAAGGGCCGTTACGTTCGCCTCTACAGCAACGGAAACACCACCAACAAATTAAATGACTACATCGAAGTTGAAGTCTGGGGCAAACCTGCCTGAGGTCACGCGTTCCGCCGATCCTTCGATGGGGCGAGGAGCTACTCGTATGTCCTGGGCTCGATGGCTTGCCTTCGTAGCTATCGCGCTCGTCGGGTTGGCTGTTCGCCTTCCGCAGTTGGGCGTGCGGCCCATGCACACCGACGAAGCCGTCAACGCTTATGTTGTTGGACAGCTGCTTGCCGGAGAGCCGTTTTCCTATGATCCGCAGGACCGTCACGGTCCTGCGTTGGCGGCCCTCGCACTGCCCATGGCCAGAATTCAGGGGGCGAAGTCTTTTTCCGATCTGACTGAATCGGAGCTGCGCCTGACGTCAGTTATGGCTGGAACGATCATGATTCTCCTCTTCGGCGCTGCCGTCGAGATGTTCGGATTTGTGCCCAGTCTTCTCGCAGCGCTCCTGTATGCAGTCGCGCCACTGCCCGTCTACTACGACAGGTACTTCATCCACGAACCTCTTTTCTGCCTGGCCACCTTGGGATTCATCCTGTCAGGTTGGTATGCGTGGAAGACACATTCCATCGGCCGGGCCATGCTCGCAGGCGCCTGCGCAGCGCTGATGTTTGCGTGCAAGGAAACCGCGATCCTCCACCTGTTTGCTCTAGCCATGGCTGCGCTTGTGTTCAGGGTGTGGAATCCGCGTGTCACAGGCTTCTCCAAATCATCCGGCCTCAAACCGCTTCTCGCGGCCTTGGCCACATTCCTCGCAGTGACCGTCCTTCTATTTACCTGGTTCGGCAGAAACTGGAAATCCCTCGGCGCGCTTTTCCGCATAACCACGAATGTTCTTGCGCGCGCGGCGGGGCAGGGTCATCAGCAACCCTTCTGGTATTACGGTCGGCTCCTCACCCGCGGCTGGTCCGGTGGGCTGCTGCTCGCCCTTGCGTGCGTTGGACTTTTCATTGCCCTCAAAAGGCGCAATGCCTCTCCATATCAATTTCTCGCGTGTTATTGCTTCATCATCACCGCAATCTACAGCTTGATTCCTTACAAGACACCCTGGTTGGCGCTCAACCTCTGGCTGCCACTGGCTGTATTCGCCGGCATGACCTTGGAATTGCTCTGGCGCTGGACAGAAGGGCAGTTTGGCAGGCGCGTTGCGATTCCAGCATTCTGCATCCTCGCATGCGCAGGCGTGTTGATTGAGCAGGACACCCGCCAGCGGGTCTTTCTCCAACCCGCCGACGAAACCAACCCATACGCCTATGCCCAAACGTCCGACGACATCCTGGGCCTTCCAACTGAAATAGAGGATATGGCCCGCAGGGACGGAATCAATTCTCCACGCATCGCGGTGATCGCTTCCGACCCCTGGCCGCTGCCGTGGTACTTGCGCCGCTTCAGGCAAGTCGGCTTCTGGCAGCCCGGCCAGCAAGTGCCTGATGCAGATTTCTATGTCACCTCCACCGAGGCCGCGGATCAGTATGCCGACAGACTGCGCGGCTTTCGACCAGATTTCTTCGGGAGCCGCCCAGGCGTGCTGATCCTGGTATGGCTGCCGGAGCCGAAATGAATCGCCATGATTGAGATCCACAATTTCAACCACGCCGCTATGGCGACCCACTTTCAGGTGCGCATCGCCTCCGACGACAAAGCCTATGCTTCCCAGGCTGCGCAGGCGGCTCTCGATCTTCTGGATTCGCTCGAATCACATTTGAGCCGATTCCGACCCGATAGCGACATTGCGCGGATTTCAGATCTGGCTCCAGGCGAAACGATGCGTTTGAGCGACCCTGCCTTCGCCTGCCTGCAAGTTGCGAAAAGCATGGACGAAGCCACACGTAGTGCTTTCTGCCCGACGCCTGCCGCGCTGAAGACACAACTCTCCCTTCCGCAGTGGGATTTGCTCCCGGACGAGCATTCAATTCTCTGCGTCAGCGGACGGCTTGAATTCGATCTAGGCGCCATCGGCAAAGGATTCGCGCTCGATTGTATCGCCGCACTGCTCCGAGACTGGGACTGCCCCTCCTTCCTCCTCGTTGCGGGTGGCAGCAGCATTCTCGCCGGAGATCAACCGGAGGGTCACCTCGGTTGGTCGTGTGGTTTGGGTGAGGACGATTCTTCGCAGAGGTTGCTGCTAACTCACGCCTCGCTGAGCGGTTCAGGTTTGGCAGTAAAGGGAAATCACATCCTTGATCCGCGTACTGGCCAGCCCGCACTGCGTCAAAACCGCGCCTGGGTTCTCGCCGATACGGCATCCGAATCGGACGCCCTTTCAACCGCTTGCATGGTTCTCAGCGAGCCCGAGATACAAGAAGTGCTTGCTCAGAATGATTCATGGCTGGCGTTCCTCCAAACCGGCAATTCCGTCCTATCGGTTGGTAGTCGCATACCGCCGATCGAACCGCAAGATGGGCGCTCCCGGTAGGTCGCATGGGAAAGAGCGTGCATCTCGAATCCACTGTCGCTCATTCGTAAGCTCATTCTGGTTCTGTTACACAGGTAGGGGATGCAGGATCGATCCTCGGAAACAAGCTTCGCTTTAACACGGCACTCTCAACGAGCGCCAAATCGCCGAGGCACTCACCGAACTTGGATAGGTCCTCAAATGTCGCCTTCCCGACTGTTTTCCGCAGCCTGTGAAGCGCCCTGCTCCCTCCGTAGTCTTCGATTTACATCTGTAGTATTTGGAAGCTGGGGGATTCTGGAGATCAATCTCTGCCGACCCCGTCCGCAATCGTCTTCCGCCCCGGTGCTACAGTGGTTTTAACAGACTGCGAAAAGGCTGGCTTTTGGATTGGGCTCGCGAAGAGCATCCTTCCGGGGCTAAAGCCCCACTGATTTTGTCGTCCTTATGCGGGGGTTGAAACCCCCTTCTTCCACCCCAGCGACAAGGACCCGTCGCTGGGGACCCCGGGATCCCTCCGGATCGAGTTTTTCCGCAGCCTGTTTCACCACACTTGATTGCCGGGGTTTGTCTTCTTGCTCTCTCTTCATTCGTTGCTTGCGGCCATCTTTCTGATTCCTGTCGCCGCCCATGGGGCCGTTCGCGTGCAGTCTGCGCCGGTGCCTGAGGAAATGCGCTCCACCGCCTTCACGATCACGGTGAACGGCCAGCCGGTGGGCGTGGCCCACGCCGCAGCCAGCTACGAATTTGCCAGCTTCGACGCGACGGGGCCGGTGGACGTGGAAATTACCGCCAGCGAGCAGGGCTTCTGGAAACCGGGCGTAGACATTGAGCCCTGGAGGCTGGGCCTGCAGGCCACACTGGTCGATGGAGACAAGGGCCAGACCATCCGCTTCCGGCTCACGGGACCGGCCAAGCTCTCGATCTCACGGCCCGGCGACTTTCTGAACCACGCGCACATGCTCTTCCTCTTCGCAGGCACGCCGCCTCCGGCGCCGCCCACAGGCCCCAATGTGCAGATCATTCCTGCGGGGATTCATCGCGAGAGCCTGAACCCCAAGAGCGGCGAAACCCTCTACCTGGCCCCCGGCGCCTACATCTTCGGCAGCCTGAACCTGTGGAAGGTGGAAAACGTGAAGGTGCTGGGGCGGGGAACCATCGTTTACGAGGGTGCGCAGGACCCCAATACCGACGAGGGCTGGATGCAGAAGCCCGACTGGCACTGTATCGGCTCCGTGGAGGCCCGCAACGTGGAGATCGATGGGCTCACCTGCATTGTGAGGGCGCGGACCTGGTCCATCCAGATGAAGGACTCTACGGGATTCAAGTACGATGACCTGCGCGTGATCGGGGGCAATCCCGGCAACGCCAACCAGGACGGCATGGATTGGCTGGGCGGCGGCGACACGATTGTCCGCAACTCCTTCCTGCGCGCCTCCGACGACGTTTTCGCGATGCAGGGCAACTGGGACGGCTACACGGACGAAGAGATTCTGCGTCCCGGCCACGATGTGCAGAATATCCTGATCGAAAACAGTGTGCTTTCCACCAGCATCTCGAACATTGTGCGCGCCGGCTGGCCGCGCAAGACCTTCAATTCCAGTAAATTCACCCTGAGGGACTCCGACATTCTGCATGGCGGGATCGGCGCCTGCGGCCAAGCCTTTGGGGTGCTCGGCTTCTGGGGCGCGAACGGCGCCAAGGGCGAGCACTCCGACTACACCTTCGAGAATCTCTTTCTGGACAACTGGTATTCCCTGGCGCAGATTGAGCAGCAACAGCCGGCCTTCAACGGGATCACCTTCCGCAACATCTGGGCGCTGGATCAGCCGCCGCTGATCGCCTCGACGATCACCGGACAGGTGACGGGCGTGACCTTTGACAATGTGAAATTCGGCCAGAGCCGCGCCGCCAGCGATGCAGACCTGCCGCTGGTGACGGCAGAAGGCGCCCCGCCGGCTCATTTTGTTGCGCCGCATGGCCCGGTGGCGTCCTTTGCGGTGGACCCGCCGGTCTTTGGTCCCGGACAGAACGTCACCTTCACGGCCCAGGCCTCTCGCGGCGTCAAGTTCACCTGGCTTTTTGGGGATGGAACGCAGGCGCACGGCCGCCGCGTGAGTCACCGCTTTCCGGACGCCAAGGGCACCGAACTCGATGGAGAAAACGGCGCTGGGCGCTTCCGGGTTCTGCTCCACGCCGAGGACAAGGAAGAGCATCAAGACTGGGCGGCGCAGGGAGTGGTGGCTGTGGCCCACTGGTTCGACGCCGCGCAAGGCACCGCCCCGACCGTGCCCGGCCTCTTCTGGCAGGTGTACCCCGGCGCGTGGACCCTGCTGCCCGATCTGACCCAAGAACACGAGGTATTCAGCGGCCAATCGCCCAACCTGCACGCCGATCCGGGAGGCTTTACCCGTTACGCCGCGGTGTGGGACGGCCTGATCGACATTCCCGCCGATGGCGGCTACACCTTCCATCTGCTGTCTCGCGATGGGGCGCGGCTGGTGATCGACGGGGTCCAAGTGGCCAAAACCGGGCCGCCGTTTGCCCAGGTCTGCGGCTCGCCGGGCAACGCCATGCGCTATGACCGCGGTTCGTTGGGGCTGCGCGCCGGCAAGCACAGATTTCAGCTGGAAGGGCTGCACTCGGTCAGCCAGGGCGCGCCGCGTCTGCTGTGGGAAGGCCCAGCGCTGCCTCTGACCGAAGTGCCTCCGGCGGCCTATAGCCACGTGGGGCAGGATGCGGTGATGCGGTAAGGCGGGGAGTAGGGAGTAGGGAGTAGGCGTCAGGGATCAGAGATCAGGGATCAGGGATCAGAGATCAGAGATCAGGGATCAGAGATCAGAAAGGCCGTGGTGCATTGATGCCATGTTCCGCGCGGCAAGGCCCGGGCCTAAAGGCCCAACAAATCCGCCCGCTTTCAGGTTCAGGGGGTTAAAACCCCTGAACCCTCCTGAATCGTCAATTTACAACTGTAGTAACGGGCACGCAGCAGAAGCGTTCGGTGGGCGGACTACTCCCTACTCCCTACTCCCTACTCCCTATTCCCTATTCCTGCTATTTTGGCAGTTGTGAGGCGTCCCAGCCGCCGCCCAGAGAGCGAACGAGGCCGACGCTGGAGACGAACTGGCGGGTTTGGAGATCGATGGCGGTGCGCTGGTTCTGGAGCAATGCGGCCTCGGCGGTCAGCACTTCAAGGTAGCTGGTGACGCCGCCCTTGTAGCGCTGGTTGGAAATGTCGAACGAATGCTGGGCCGACGCCACGGCCTTCTGCTCCACGCCCGATTCCTGTTCGAGAATCCGCAGGCCGGAAAGCTGGTCTTCCACGTCGTTGAAGGCGAAGAAGATGGAGCCTTTATAGGCCGCGACCTGCGCCTCGTAGGCGTGGCGGGCCTGGTCGGTCAGGGCGTGGCGCAGCCCGGCGTCGAAGAGCAGCTCCGCCGCCTGGGCTCCCAAAGACCAGAGGGAACTGGGGCCTTGAATCCAGGTGCCGCCGTGCATGCTCTCGAAGCCGCCCGTTCCGCCCAGGGTGATGTTGGGATAGAAGGCGCTGACCGCGATGCCGATCTGGGCGTTGGCGGCGGCCACGCGGCGTTCGGAGGCGGCGATGTCCGGGCGGCGCTCCAGCAGTTGCGAGGGAACGCCGAGCGGCACCTTGGGCAGCGGCAAATCCAGCGGGGAAGGCGGAATGCTGAAGTCGGAGAGTTTGAGGTTGGCGATGGTGCCGATGGCGTGCTCATACTGGGCGCGCGCCACGCCTACGTCCACCTGTTGGGCGCGCACGGTCTCAAGCTGGGTGCGGGCCTGGGCCACATCGGCCTCGGTGGCCACTCCGCCGGCCAGACGGCGCTGGGCCAGGTCGAGTTGCCGTTCGAGATCGGAGACGGTGTCCTGGAGCAGCTTGTTCTGCGCGTCCAGGCCGCGCAACTGGAAGTAGTCCGCGGCCATTTCCGCATGGAGGCTCAGGTCGATGTTCGCCATATCCGCGGCGCTGGCCTGAGCGTTTTCGCGGGCCGCCTCGACCGTGCGGCGGACGCGGCCCCAGAGATCCGGCTCCCAACTGGCTTGGCCCACAAGTGAGAAGTCGTTATACGCGGTGGGCTTGCCGACTGAGAAAGAGGGTCCATTCTGCGAGATGTTGTCGCGGCTGGTGGAAACTCCGGCGGAGAGAGTGGGAAACAGCCCGGCGCGGGCCGCTTTTACCTGGTCGCGCGCGGCCAAATAGGTTTCGAGAGCCTGGCGCAAGGTCTGGTTTTCTGGGGCGATGTGCTCTTCCAACCCGTTCAGCTGGGAGTCCTGGTAGATCTCCCACCATTTGCCGCGCAACATGCCGTCGGAGGGAGTGGCCGGCTGCCAACTGCCGCCGTTCTCAGGGTTGGGCGGAGGAACAAGAACCGCCGAAGCGCCGGCTTCCTTATAGGCTACCGGAGCCTGATAGCCGGGGCGATTGTAGTTGGGGCCGACCGGCTTGCAGGCGGTGAGCAGGGACAAGGCAACCAGTGCGCTTGAGGCGAAGAGCGCAACGCTGCCGAACGACCGGTGAACAAAGGGGAGCGCGGGGCGCCGCATCGCTATTTGCCTCCCGCATGGGGCTGGCTCGTGGGGTTCACCACGCGCACCTGTTCGCCCTCGATGAGCGAGTCGGGCGGATCCTGAATGACCTGGTCGCCGGGGCCGATTCCGGAGACGATCTGCACATTGGCTCCATCGTCTTCGCCGATGACCACCGGGACGAGGTGCGCCACGCTGCCGTTGACCACCACGGCTACGCGCAATCCTTCCTTGCGGAAGATGAGCGCCGCGGCCGGCACGATGGAACTGGTGGTAGCGGTGGGAGATTTGAAGTGCACCTGGGCCAGCGAGCCGGGCAGCAGCTCTGCGCCCCGGTTATCCACATCGATTTCCACAAGCAGGGTGCGGCTGGCGGGGTCGATGGCGTCGGAGGTGCGAACCAGCGTTCCCTGGTAGGTTTTGCCCGCGTGCTCGGGGAAGGTCAGGCCGATTTTCGCGCCTGCCTTGGCGGTTCCGGAATAGATTTGCGGCAAGTTGGTGTAGACGCGCAGGGTCTGGATGGCTTGGAGGTGGAAGAGTTCCTTGCCGGCGCCGGGGTCGATGAGCTGGCCGGTGTCGATGTTGCGGGCGGTAACGACTCCGTCGAACGGCGCATAGACCTTCTCAAACGATTGCAGCTCGTTGAGCCGCTGCACATTGGCCTGAGCGGAGCGGACGGCCGCCGCGGTGGCGGTGGCCTGGTTCACAAACGTGTCGGTGTCCTGGCGGGAGACGGCGTCGGATTTGACCAGTCCGCTGTAGCGGTCGGCCTGGATGCGCGCGTTGTTGGCGTTGGCCTGGGCGGTGGCCAGTTCGGCCTGGGCCTGGGCCAGTTGCTGGTCCACCTCGGGGGTGGCGATCTGGGCCAGCAGCGCGCCTTTTTTCACTTTTGCGCCGATGTCGAAGTACCAGCGCGTGAGGTAGCCGGAGGTACGCGCGTAGATGGGGGAATCGGTGTAGGCGGTCACGTTGCCGGGGAGGATGAAATCCGTGACCGGCGCGCCCTGCCTGGGAGCGACGGCGATCACCGTGGGCGCGGCCAACTCCTGGGTGGTGTTGGCTAGCACCTTGTCGTCATGCATGCGGTGCCAGATGCCCACGCCGGCCAGGATAGCTGCCAGGAGCAGCACCACGGCCACGCCCACCAGGGCCAGGCGCGGCGAGAGAGGCTTTTGTTCGGGCGCGGTCTCGTGTTCTTGAGCCGGCAGCGGGTTCGGACTGGTTTCGTTGGTCATGAAAGATTACTCCGGTAGATCTTGAAACTCGTCGAATGTTCCAGCCGATTGGATGCCCTGAGCGACCTTGCGGTGGCGCTCCAGACGGCCGTGAACCAGCGAGAAAAATGCGGGAACAAAGAACAGCGTGGCCACGGTGGCCAGCAGCAGGCCGCCGATGACGGCGCGGCCGAGGGGGGCATTCTGCTCGCCGCCGTCGCCCAGGCCCAGCGCCATAGGCACCATGCCGATGATCATGGCCAGGGCGGTCATCAGCACCGGGCGCAGGCGCACGAAGCCGGCATTCAGAGCGGCTTTGCGCGCATCGCCCACCAGCTCCTCCAACTGTTCGCGGGCAAAGCTGACCACCAGAATGGAGTTGGCGGTGGCGACGCCCATGCACATGATGGCGCCGGTGAGCGCGGGCACGCTGAGCCGGGTGTTGGTGAGGAACAGGAACCACACGATGCCGGCCAAAGCCGCGGGCAGCGCGGAGATGATGAGGAACGGATCGAGCCAGGACTGGAAGTTGACCACGATGAGCAGATAAACCAGCAGGATGGAGAAGACCAGTCCGACCAGCAGGCCGAGATAGGACTTTTTCATGGTCTCGCTCTGGCCGCGCAGGTCAAAGTGGGTGCCGCGGGGCAGGTCGTGGATCTTCTCATGGCGAGCGATGACGGCCTCGATGGCCTTGGTTACGGAGCCCAGGTCGGTTCCATCCACATTGGCGTAGATGTCGATGACCGGCTGAATATCGTAGTGGCTCACGGTGCCCAGTTCGGCTCCGGGGGTAATGGTGGCCAGGTTTCCGAGCACCTGCACCTGCCGCGCAGCGCCGGGGGCCCCGGTGGCGGCCGCCCCGTTGGCAGGCAGCGCCGCGGCGGCGCCGGTGACGGGCAGGCTGTTGAGCGCGGAGAGCGAGTTGATTCCGTACTGCGGCGCCTGGATGGCGATGTTGTAGGTGACGCCGTTCTTGGGGTCGAGGAAGAAGCTGGGGCTGGTCTGGAAGCTGCCGCTGAGAGCGACCAGCAGGCTGGTGGCCACGTCCTTCTGGGTAAAGCCCACCGACTCGGCGCGGGTGCGGTCCACATCCACCGTCATTTTGGGGTAGTTGAAGGGCTGCTGGATGCGCACGTCGGCGGCGCCGGTGATGTGGCGAATCTCGTCGGTCATGCGCTCGGCGAGAGCGCGGTTGCCGTACATGTCCGGTCCGACGAGCTGGATATCGATGGGCGCGGAAAGTCCGAAGTTGAGAATCTGGGTCACGATGTCCACGGGAAGCACGTAGAAGATGACGCCAGGGTACTGGGTGGCCAGATCCTTGCGCAGGGACTCGACGTAATTCCGGGTGGGGTGGTGGTCCTCGGTCAGTTGCACCTGGATGTCGGCGTCGGCGGGGCCGATGGGGGCCGAAGTGGAGTAGGCCAGGTTGGTTCCCGAGGTGGGCAGGCCGATGTTGTCCACAATCGAGACCACTTCCTTGGCCGGAACGTGCTGGCGGATGGTGGAGTCGACGTGGTCGCAGAGCAGGGCGGTCTCTTCGATGCGCGTGCCGGTGCGGGCGCGGAGGTGAATCTTGAATGCGCCGGAGTCCACCGAGGGGAAGAAGTCCTGGCCGAGCCAGGGCTCGAGCAGCGCCACCGAGCCTACCGTGAATGCAAGGAAAAGCAGCAGAAAGACTGGAGCGTGATCCACGCACAGGGTGAGCAGGCGCAGGTAGGCGTGGCGAAATTTTTCAAAGCCGTGCTCGAAGCCGCTCTGAAAGCGGACCAGCGGGTTGCGGCTGAGGCGCTTTTTCAGGGATTCGGCGTCGTCGTGCTCCTTGAGCAGGTACTTGGCCATGGTGGGCACCAGCGTACGAGAGAGCAGGTAGCTGGCCAGCATTGCGAAGACCACGGCTTCGGCCATGGGAACGAAGAGGTAACGCGCCACGCCGCTGAGGAAGAACATGGGGACGAAGACGATGCAGATGGCGAGCGTGGAAACCAGGGCGGGAATGGCAATCTGCGCCGAGCCATCCAGAATCGCCTGTTCCAGATCCTTGCCGGTTTCGAGGTAGCGATTGATATTTTCGATCGCCACCGTGGCGTCGTCGACCAGGATGCCGACGGCCAGCGCCAAGCCGCCGAGGGTCATGATGTTGATGGTCTCGTGCAGCATCGAGAGCACGCTGATCGAGCACAGGATGGAAAGCGGAATCGAGGTGGCGATGATGATGGTGGAGCGCCAACTGCCCAGGAAGACCAGGATCATGATGGCGGTGAGGCAGGCGGCGACGATGGCCTCGCGCACCACGCCGTTGATGGCTCCGCGGACGAAGATCGACTGATCGGAGAGCGGGTTGATTTGCAGTTGCGGCGGCAACTGGCCCTTGATGGCAACGAGCTTTTTCTGCACGCCGGAGATGATGTCCAGAGTGGAGGCCGAGCCGTTCTTCATCACGTTCATGAGGATGGCGCGGCTGCCGTCGACGCGCACGATGTTGGTCTGCGGGGGGTAGCCGTCGCGCACGTGGGCCACGTCGCGGACGTAGACCACCGTGCCGTTGATGGCCTTGACGGGCAGGTTGTTCAGCTCGTCCAGAATGCTGGGCGCGGAGTTGGTTTCGACCGCATATTCAAAGCGGTCGATCTTCATGGTGCCAGAGGGCGCGATGATGTTCTGCGCGCTTACGGCGTTGACCACATCGATCGGCGAAAGCCCCTTGGCCTGCAGCGCCTGCAGGTCGAGATCCACCTGAATCTGGCGCAACTTGCCGCCGTAAGGGAAGGGCGTATAGGCGCCTTCGATGGTGGCTAACTGGGTGCGGATGTTGTTCTGGCCCAGGTCGTTCAACTGCTGCTCGTTCAGGCCCTGGCCGGAAAGGCCCAGTTGCAGCACGGGGACGCTGGAGGCGTTGTACTGGATGATGAAAGGCGGGGTGGTTCCCGGCGGCAGGCCGCGCAACAGCACCTGGTTGATGGCGGTGACCTGGGCCACGGCGTTGGCGATGTTGACGTTCGGCTGAAAGAAGATCTTGATCAGCCCCACACCGTTGAGGGACTGCGACTCCATGTGCTCGATGTCGTTGACCGTCGAGGTCATGCCGCGCTCGCTGTTGAAGACGAAGCGCGTGGACATTTCCTGTGCGGAAAGTCCGGTGTAATTCCAGATCACGGTGACGACGGGAATGTCGATGTTAGGAAAGATATCCGTAGGCATCGACAAGATGCTGAAGGCACCAAGAATCAGAATCAGAAACGCGAAGACAACAAATGTATATGGCCGCCGTAGGGCAAGCCGGACAATCCACATAAGGCTGGTACTCGCTCCTGAGCCGGATTACGCGCGACTGAACTGTATTTTGAACGACTCAAACAACACTATCGTTCAGCCGATCCCGGCTCACCGGGTTAAGAGGCCCAAGCGGCGTGGCCGCCAGGGCGCATTCCTGCGTACTTTCAAGGTTACATTGTCGAACGCATGTTTGTATCAGAGGCGTACGGGCAAACGGTGTGGGCAATCTACTTGGTAAGACGCACTGGCGTGCTAAAAGGATGTCTGTTCATGCCGCAGCCTGCACCTTGGAGTGCGCTTCTTCGAGCAGCTCCAATTGAGAGCATCCTCGATACTCATATTGACGTTACGGCAGCATACAAAGTGGCTTCTTCTTAAGAAATCTTAAGAAAAATCCACTTGGCTTTCCGGTTTGTGTAAAAAGCAGAATCGGAAATGCGGTAGCCAGCTTGAGTCTGAGTTGTTCCAGTAAATGACCGCCGAGTCACAGGGCGAGAATCGCCAGCAGGAGCACGGCCGCTCCAACCGCCAAGCTTACCTTGTCGCGAATGGCGAAAATCACCGGGTCGTCGTCCATTTCGCCGCGGGAGCCGAGCAGCCACACCCGGTAGAGCCAGAAGAGCATGAGGGGGACGATGAGCCACAAGCGGCCCTCGTGCTTGTAGAGCCTGACCACGTCGGGACGGGAGATATAGAGCGAAAAGACCACGACGGCGGCGGTTGCGCTGGCGGTTCCAAAGCTGCGAATCTGCTCCAGGTCGGCCACCAGGTAGCCTCGCCCATAGGTTGCGGTGAGGCCGCGTTCCCGCAGGTTTTCCAGTTCGCTGAACCGCTTGACCATGGCCAGGGAGAGAAACAGGAAGACGGAGAGGCCGGACAGCCAATGGGAGATGACGGTTCCCGTGGCCGCGCCGCCGGCCACGATGCGCAGCGTGTACAGCCCGGAGAGCATCAGCACGTCAACCAGCGCGATCCGCTTGAGATAAAGGGAATAGGCCATGGTGGCAACGATGTAGACCAGCAGCCATAGAGCGAAATCATGAGGGAGCAAGGGCAGAAGAGCCATCGATGCCGAGACCAGCAGGAGCGCGAGAACAATTCCGCCCGCCACCGGCAGGTCGCCTGCTGCAAACGGGCGGAAACGCTTGGCGGGATGACGGCGATCGCTCTCGATGTCGAGCATGTCGTTGACCAGGTAGTTGGCCGAGGCCATGAAGCTGAAACAGAAAAAGGCGATAATGGCCGCGGCGATGGAACTTGGGCGCAGCTTGTGCGACATCAGAAGGGGAAGGAAAAGAAGGATGTTTTTGGCCCACTGATGGATGCGAATGGCTTTGAGCAGGGTGCGCGGCAAGGGACGCTGGTCCTGAAAAGTACGGGCCACGGCGATGTGCCGCAGGCCAAGGGAAATGCGCAGCCCGAGGCTGGGATTGGCCACCATCGCCTGGCGTGCGCCGATCAGCAGGGGCAGGTCGGCCCGCGCGTTGCCGATGTAGTCGAACTCTCCAAACCTGTCCTTGAGCCGGGCCAGCTTCTTGGCGCCGGTCAGGTTGGTGATGCTGTCAGAGGCCAGGACGCCGGCAAATAGCCCCAAATGCGCGGCCACCCGCGCGGCCAGAGCGCGTTCGGCTCCGGTGGTCAGGTAGATCTCTCTTCCCGCGTGGCGTTCGGCCTGCAAATAGCGGAGCAGATCGGCGTTGAAGGGCAGCCGGGCCGCATCGAGCGGTGCGCGGCTGGCCACCTCGGCCTTCAGATGGGCACGGCCTCTGGCGAGCCACAGCGGCAACCTCCAGAACCCGGCCGGATTCCGGCGCAGGAACAGGCAAACCCCGTCGAAGAGGGTGTCGGACTTGACCAGCGTGCCGTCCAGGTCGACGCATAGCGGCCGGGATGGGTCCAAGTGCTCGGCGGTGTTCTCTTGCATGAGATCCTCATGGAGCCGGCCAAACCAGGCCAGGAGCCCGGAAAACTCCCATACGGGAAGATCACCGCGGCACGGCGGCTCGACGGAAAACGCGGCGAAGGGTAAGCTCAAGGCCAAGTATATCGTCAATACAACTTGCAAGGTGCGAGCCGTCAGTACCCGGTCGCGTCAAAATTCGCTTACAATGATCGCATTTGCATCGGTGTGCGGGACAGGTTGCCGTTTCTCAGGCGAGAGGCGAGAGCCGAGTCAGGTCCGAAACTTGAATGGACGGGCGAAACCTTTCCGGAAACCGATGCGTCCGTAGAAACGAAGACGGGTAGCTTGTCTTGCGCCCGGAACGATCAATTTTTCGCCCCCTGTGTGGGCGCTCACTTGAGAGAAATCGACGGGAATCGACATTATGTCCTTTGAAGAGACTCCAGAGTCCCATTTGGCCGCAACCGGCCTTCCGCAACCCCCTTCCGCCCACAAGGGTTCCTGGATCCGCATTGTCGTGTACGTGGTGCTCCTTGCCGTGTTGGGTTTGATCGTGTGGCGGGTTTATCAGAACCAGAAGCAGAGCGCCGCTGCCAGCGCCAGCCAGGCGGCGGCTCTGCTCAACCGTCCGGTCCCGGTGCAGGTGACCGCAGCCGAACAGAAGTCCATGCCCATCTATTTGAGCGCGTTGGGCACGGTGACTCCCTACATGAGCGTCACCGTGAAAGCGCGGGTGAGCGGCGAGCTGCTGCCGGTGAAGTTTACCGAGGGGCAGCAGGTGAGTCAGGGCCAGGTCATCATGGTGATCGACCCCAAGCCCTATCAGGCTGCTCTGGACCAGGCCAAGGGCACCTTGTCGCACGATCAGGCGCTGCTGAAGAACGCCCAGGCAGAGTACAAGCGCTACAAGGCGCTCTACGATGCCGGCGTGACCTCAAAGGAAACGCTGGATGCCGACGAAGCCAGCCAGGGCCAGTACCAGGGCGGCATCGAGTCCGACAAGGCGGCGATTGAAGCCGCCCAACTGCAACTGAGCTGGTGCTATATCCACGCGCCCATCAGCGGGCGCATCGGCCTGCGCCTGGTGGATCCCGGCAACATCATCACTGCCAACACCACCAACCTGGTCATCATCAACCAGTTCCAGCCCATCGCGGTCTATTTCACTTTGCCGGAGAATCAGTTGCCCCAGGTGCTGCACAAGCTGGGGACGGAGAAGAAACTGCCCGTCGACGCGTACGATCGCGGCGACACGCAGAAGCTGGCCGGTGGATTGCTGTTGACCGCCGACAACCAGATCGACACCACCACCGGCACCGACAAGCTGAAGGCAGTCTTTGACAACAAGGACCAGGGCCTCTTTCCCAACCAGTTCGTCAATATTCACCTGGTGCTCGAAAATAGGCCAAATGCCGTGACGGTGCCTTCGGCAGCCATCCAGTCCGGCCTGCAGGGCGCGTTTGTGTGGGTGATCGATACCGACGCCAAGGGCGCTTCGACGTCCCGGATTCAGCCGGTAAAGGTGGCCCTGGCCGAAGGCCAGACCACCATTCTCGACAGCGGACTCAACGCCGGACAGAACGTGGTGGTGGACGGCGCCGACCGGCTTCGTCCCGGACAGATCGTCATCGCCAGCGCAGCCCGTCCGCGCGGAGCGCAGGCGACAGGCCAGGGGATTGGGAATGCAGTGGGTCAGCAGCCCGCCTCTCCCTTCGCCGCAACGGGCGCGGGTTCGACCCCCACTGGCAAGAATGACGACAAGGGGAAAAAGCAGTGAGCCTGAGCCCTTCCCGGCCATTCATTCTGCGTCCGGTAGCTACTTCGCTGCTGATGGCGGCGATTCTGCTGGCCGGTTTTGTAGGCTACCAGCAACTGCCGGTCTCCGCGCTGCCCGAGGTGGATTACCCGATTATTCAGGTGCTCACCTTTTATCCCGGCGCGGGACCTGAGGTGATGGCGTCGTCGGTGACGGCGCCCCTGGAACGCCAGTTCGGCCAGATGCCGGGCTTGAAGCAGATGACTTCGGTCAGCTCCGGCGGCGGCTCGGTCATTACCCTCGAATTCAACCTGGACGAGAACATCGACGTGGCCGAGCAGGAGGTTCAGGCGTCCATCAACGGCGCCAACAGCTTCCTGCCCGCCGACCTGCCCAACCCGCCTATTTACAGCAAGGTGAACCCGGCAGACGCGCCCATCATGACGTTGGCGCTCTATTCCGACTCGCTGCCGCTGGACAAGATTGAAGACGCGGCCGACACCAACCTGGCGCAGAAGGTTTCGCAGGTGACCGGCGTGGGACTGGTCTCGATTGCCGGCGGACAAAAGCCCTCGGTGCGCGTGCAGGCCAACCCCGCCCAGCTTGCCGCCTACAATCTGAGCCTGGAGGATCTGCGCATCGCCCTGGCGGCGGCCAACGTGGACCAGGCCAAGGGAACGCTGAACGGCACGCGCCAGTCCTACACCATCGGCGCCAACGACCAGCTGGTTTCAAGCGCCGATTATTTGCCGGTGATTGTGGCCTATCGCAACGGCGCCGCGGTCCGCACCTCCGATGTGGCCACCGTGGTGGATGCGGCAGAGAACTCCCAGCAGGCCGCCTGGATGGACCGCCAGCCGGCGGTCATCGTGAACATTCAGCGTCAGCCGGGCGCCAACATCATTGCGGTGGTGGACCGCATCCAGAAGCTGCTGCCGCAGTTGAAGACCAGCCTGCCTGCCTCAGTGCAGGTGAAGGTGCTCACCGACCGCACCACCACCATCCGCGCCTCAGTCCGGGACGTCGAATTCGAGCTGATGCTCACCATCGCCCTGGTGGTGATGGTGATCTTCCTCTTCCTGCGCAACCTGGCCGCCACCATCATTCCCTCGGTGGCGGTGCCGCTCTCGATTGTGGGCACCTTCGGCGTGATGTACCTGCTGGGCTACTCGCTCAACAACCTCACCCTGATGGCGCTGACCATCTCCACCGGCTTTGTGGTGGACGACGCCATCGTGATGATCGAGAACATCTCGCGCTTCATTGAAGAAGGCCTGAGCCCGATGCAGGCGGCCCTCAAGGGCAGCGAGCAGATCGGCTTCACCATCATGTCGCTGACGGTTTCGCTGATCGCGGTGCTGATTCCGCTGCTCTTCATGAGCGACGTAGTGGGCCGGCTCTTCCGCGAGTTCGCCATCACCCTGGCCGTCACCATCCTGGTCTCCGCGGTGGTCTCGCTGACGCTGACGCCGATGATGTGCTCGCGCATTCTGCAGGACAAGAAGACCGCCAAACAGACCCGCTTCTACTACTGGTCGGAGAAGGTCTTCAACTCCATCATCGCCAGCTACGGGCGCACGTTGCAGGTGGTTCTGCGCTATCGCTTGATCACCCTGCTGGTTACCATCTCCACGTTCGTGGCGACCGTGCTGCTTTTCCTGGTGGTTCCCAAGGGCTTCTTCCCGGTGCAGGATACGGGCGTGATCCTGGGCATCAGCGAAGCGCCGCAGTCGGTCAGCTTCGCCTCGATGGCGCAGCGCCAGCAGCACCTGGTCGACATCCTGCTGCAAGACCCGGCGGTCGATAACATCTCCTCGTTCATTGGCGTGGACGGAACCAACACCACGCTGAACTCCGGCCGCATCCAGATCAACCTGAAGCCGCTGGAACAGCGCGGCATCTCCGCCACGGAAGTGATCCACCGCCTGCAGCCCAAGCTCGTCGGCATTGAGGGCATTCAGCTCTTCCTGCAGCCGCTTCAGGATCTGACGGTGGAAGACCGCGTCAGCCGCACGCAATTCCAGTACGCCCTCGAAGATCCGGACCAGGCCGAGCTGGCCAAATACACGCGGCTGATGGTGGAGGAACTGGGCAAGGAAAAAGTGGTCACCGACGTGGCCAGCGACCTTCAGGATGAGGGACTGGGCGCCAAACTGGTGATCGACCGCGACACCGCGGCCCGGCTGGGCATCGCCATGGCCGATGTGGACAACACGCTTTACGACGCTTTCGGCCAGCGCCAGGTTTCCACCATCTTTACCCAGCTCAACCAGTACCACGTGGTGATGGAAGTGGGGCAGGACTTCCAGACCAATCCCACGGTGCTGAACAGCCTTTACGTCAAGTCGGCCAGCGGCGCCCAGGTACCGCTGAGCATGCTGGCGCACTGGGAGCAGACGCGCGCGCAACTGGCGATTGGCCACCAGGGCCAGTTCCCCTCGACGGTGGTGAGCTTCAACCTGGCGCCGGGCAAAGCGCTGGGGGACGCGGTGACCGCGGTGAAGCATGTCGAGCAGCGCATCCAGATGCCGGACTCCATCAACGCCAGTTTCCAGGGCACGGCCGCCGCCTTCCAGACCTCGCTGGCCAACGAGCCCATTCTGATTCTGGCCGCGCTGGTCACGGTTTACATCGTTCTGGGCGTGCTCTACGAGAGCTACATCCACCCCATCACCATCATTTCCACGTTGCCCTCGGCCGGGGTGGGCGCGCTGCTGGCGCTGCTGATCACGCGCACGGATTTCAGCGTGATTGCCCTGATCGGCATCATCCTGCTGATTGGCATCGTGCAGAAAAACGCCATCATGATGATCGATTTTGCCCTGCAGGCCGAGCGCCAGGAGGGCAAGCCCGCCGAGGAAGCCATCTTCCAGGCCTGTCTGCTGCGTTTCCGGCCCATCATCATGACCACCATGGCCGCCATGCTGGGCGGGCTGCCGCTGGCCCTGGGCGGAGGCGTGGGCGCCGAACTGCGCAAACCGCTGGGCATCACCATCGTCGGCGGGCTGATCTTTTCGCAGTTACTCACCCTCTACACCACGCCGGTGGTCTATCTCTACTTTGACAAGCTGGCCCAGCGGTTGAAGCCGCGCGAAGCCCGCATTGGCCACGAACAACCAGCGGTCACCGCGGACTGAGGAGCCTTTAAGAGATGCATCTTTCCGCACCCTTCATTCAGCGCCCGGTGGCCACTTCACTGCTTTCGCTGGCCCTGTTGCTGGCCGGGTCGGTGGCCTACTCGGTGCTGCCCGTGGCCTCGCTGCCCGATGTGGATTTCCCGGTGATCGGCGTGGGAACCGGGATGCCCGGCGCCAGCCCTGAGACCATGGCTTCGTCGGTGGCCACGCCGCTGGAGCGCCAGTTCGGACGCATCGCCGGCGTCAATCAGATGACCTCGTCCAGCTCGCTGGGCTCGGCCTCGGTCACCCTGCAATTCGATATCAATCGCAACATCGACGCGGCGGCGCGCGACGTGCAGGCCTCCATCAACGCGGCGCGCAGCCAGTTGCCCTCGTACCTGCCTCAGAATCCGAGCTACCGCAAGGCCAATCCGGCGGAAGCACCCATCCTGATCCTGACGCTCACCTCCGATGTGGAGTCCAAGGCGCAGATGTACGACATGGCCGACTCCATCCTGGCGCAGAAGATTTCGCAGATTCAGGGCGTGGGGCAGGTTTTTGTTGGCGGCAGCTCCAGCCCGGCGGTGCGCGTGGAGTTGAATCCCATGCAGTTGGGCGCGAACGGCATCGGCCTGGAGGCGGTGCGCACCGCGCTGACCGCCGCCAATGCCAACCGGCCCAAGGGAGCTTTTCAGGACGCGGACCACCGCTGGACGATCCGCGACAACGACCAAATCTTCAAAGCCCCCGATTATGCGCCCATCATTGCGGGCTACAACAGCCAGACCGGCGCGCCGGTGCGCATCTCCGACCTGGGCACCGTTACCGACAGCGTTGCCGACATCCATACCGCCGGCCTCTCCGGGATTAAAGGACCGGGACGCGAAGGCATCCTCAGGGACGCCATCCTGCTGGTGGTTTTCAAGATTCCCGGCGCCAACGTGATCGACGCCGTCGACAGCGTGATGGCGGAGATGCCGCGGCTACAGGCCTCCATTCCGCCCACCATCAAGATCAACGTCGCCGTGGACCGCACCACCACCATCCGCTCCAGCGTGCGCGACGTGGAACTCTCGCTGCTGATCAGCGTCCTGCTGGTGGTTCTGGTGGTCTTTCTGTTCCTGCGCGAGGTGTGGGCCACCCTGATTCCGTCGGTCGCGGTGCCGCTCTCGCTGGTGGGCACCTTCGGGGTGATGTACCTGCTGGGCTACACCATCGACAACCTCTCGCTGATGGCGCTGACCATCTCCACCGGCTTTGTGGTGGACGACGCCATCGTGGTGATCGAGAACATCACCCGCTATCTGGAAATGGGCATGACGCCCTTCGACGCCGCCATGAAAGGCTCGCGGGAGATCGGCTTTACGGTGCTCTCCATGAGCACTTCGCTGATCGCGGTCTTTATTCCCATCCTGTTGATGGGCGGCATTGTGGGCAAGCTGTTCCGCGAGTTCGCCGTCACCCTTTCGGTGGCCATCGCGGTTTCGCTGCTGGTTTCGCTGACCACCACGCCGATGCTCTGCGCCCGCTTCCTCAAGTCCCGGGATGAGAGCCGTCACGGCAAGATCTATCGCGCCAGCGAGCGCGCGTTCCTGTGGATGCACGGCGAATACGCCAGCGGTTTGCGCTGGGTGCTGCGCCACCAGGCGCTGATGCTGGGCGTGGTGCTGGGCACCATGGCCCTGAACGTCTATCTCTTCATGATCGTTCCCAAGGGCTTCTTCCCGCAGCAGGACACGGGAAGGATGGGCGGCCGGACGATGGCGGCCCAGGACATCAGCTTTGACGCCATGCGCGAGAAGCAACGCCAGCTTGCGCAGATGGTGCTGGACGATCCCGCCGTGGCTACGGTCACCGCCTTTGTCGGCGGCAACGGCCCCGGCGGCGGCTCAACCAACGTTGGCAATATGTTCGTGGCCCTGAAGCCACTGTCTGAGCGGCCGGGCCGCGTTACCGCCGACCAGGTGGTCAACCGCCTGCGCCGCAAGCTGACCAGCGTTCCGGGGGCAACGCTCTATCTGCAGGCCCAGCAGGACATCCAGATCGGTGGCCGCGGCGCTGCCGCGCAGTACCAGTACACGCTCTCGGACGAAGACCTGAAAGAGCTGAATACCTGGGCGCCGCAACTGGAAGCCCGCGCCAGAAAAATGCCCGAGTTGCGCGACGTCTCCACCGATCAGCAGAACCAGGGCCTGGCCGCCAACCTGGTGATCGACCGCGACACCGCCTCGCGCCTGGGCATCACGGCCGCGGCCATCGACCAAGTGCTCTACGACGCCTTCGGCCAGCGCGAAGTCTCCACCATGTATACCGGGCTCAACCAGTATTACGTGGTGATGGAGGTGGATCCCAAGTACCAGCTCAGTCCCGACGCGCTGAACGGCATCTTCGTGAAATCCTCGACCGGCGCCATGGTGCCGCTGTCCACGTTTGCCAAATACGATGCGCAGCGGACCTCGCTGGCGGTCAATCACCAGGGCCAGTATCCGGCTGTCACGCTCACCTTCAACCTGGCGCCCAACGTGGCGCTGGGCGACGCCGTTACGGCTCTGGAAAAGGTGCAGGCGGAGATGAATATGCCCTCCGCCATTCACGCCACCTTCCAGGGAACCGCGCAGGCCTTCCAGGACTCGCTCAAGAACGAGAAATGGCTCATTCTTGCGGCCCTGACCGCCGTCTACATCGTGCTCGGCATTCTCTACGAGAGCCTGATCCACCCGCTGACCATTCTCTCCTCGCTGCCTCCGGCCGGCGTCGGAGCCATCCTCGCCCTGCTGCTGACCGGAACCGACCTGAGCATTATCGGCATCATCGGCATCATCCTGCTGATCGGCATCGTGAAGAAGAACGCCATCATGATGATCGACTTTGCGCTGCAGGCCGAGCGCGACCAGGGATTGCCGCCGGTCGAGGCCATCTATCAGGCCTGTTTGTTGCGCTTCCGTCCCATCATGATGACCACCATGGCGGCTCTTTTCGGAGGTCTGCCGCTGGCCATCGGCATGGGCGTAGGCTCCGAGCTGCGCAAGCCGCTGGGCATCACCATCGTGGGCGGCCTGCTTGTTTCGCAGGCGCTTACCTTGTTCACCACCCCGGTGGTCTATCTCTTCTTCGACCGGCTGCAGTGGAAGGTGATGAAGCTGCACCGGGTGGGCGCGGAGCTGGACGAGGCGGCAGGAGACTAGAAGCAGCTATCAGCTATCAGCTAACCCCTAACAGCTAACAGTTGTCAGTTGTCAGCTGGCGCACCATCCTGCGCCAGCCCATGCGGTGAGGCGCCGTTGCAAGTTGCGCCTTACTTCGCCGCGACCTGCTGCGTCTTTACCGCGCTGAGCAGAATTTCCATGGTGCCCGCACGGTGCGTCGCCGGATCGTAAACGCCGGTGCGCAGCCAGTATTGCCCCCTGGGCACTTCAATCTCCGCATGAAGCTGGACGCCGGTTTGCTGGAAGATGGTGTAGATGTCCGGCTTGATGTTCAGGCCGACCAGGTGGTCCCTGCGGCTTACGGCATTGCCGAAGCGGTCGTACACAATGAGGGATAGATACAAAGTTCCGTTGTGGAGGCCGGCCGCGTCCGGGGTCAGGTTCAGGTCCTTGAGATCGACGGCAAAATCCACTGAATAGCGGTTTTGCGGGCCTTTGGCGGCGGCCTTCACGTCGGTTGCGGCGGGCGTCTCCGCAGTGGCAGGCAAGGGCTTGACGAGAGTCTTGTAAAGAATCTGCTCGGTCTGCGGCATTCCGAATTCCATGAACGGCCGCAAGGGGTCGTTCGCCGCTCTGTTCTCAGGCGCGCCTTTTTGCGCGGTCTGGACGGCGCCGGGAAGGCTCGCGTCGGTGGCATAGTAGCCGCGGCGGTAGGAGAGGTTGTACTTGCCGCCGGCGACCTTTACTTCGATGGGACGGAAGGAGTCGTCCATCCTGCGGTCCGCCGGCGTGTAGGAGATGGTGTAGAAATCGGCGCTGGACAAGACCACATCGGCAATCACATCGGCCAGTCCGTTGGTATTCACAAAGGCTTTGCCGCCCGAGTCGCGGGCCAGCGTTTTCATCGCTTCCTGATCGCTGTTGCGCGCCATGCTTTCATTCATCGTCGAAGTGACATGAGCGCCATTGACGCCGATCAATTGCGAGGGCGTCGTATAGGTTTGAGGAAGCGTGTTGCCGGCTTCGTAAAAGGCGCTGGAGCGCACGCCGCGCGCATCCACGGGATAGACGGCGACGCGCGCCGCCGTGAGCAGGTTGACGGTCTTCTTCAGGTCGCCTTCAAAGCGCGTTTCCGTACGCGTATCCGTGCCGCTGAATTCCGCGGACGACATTCCGAAAAGGCTTACGGGGAACGACTCGGAAAACCAGATCAGGTTCTTGCGGCCGGGGAAGCCGCCCAGAAACGCTGCGAGCTGCTGCAGATTGGCCAGGGTGCGATAGCCGCGATCGTCGGTCTGGGCGATGTCGGTTCTCTGAAAAAAGCCGGTGAACGCATCGATCATGGCCTGCGTCGCCACGGTGGTTGTGCCCCCAGGGCCCGCCGGCATGGTTTCCGCCATCTGGCCGAGCACGGTCGCCTGCGCGTTGGCGTCCTCCGGCGACTTGATCAGCGCCGGGACCTCGACCTCGTTGTTCTTCTTGTTGCCGAGGGCGGCCACCAGCACCGCCGGGTCGTCGGTGAATCCCTGCACGAAGCGCAGCCCCATGGACATGGTAAAGATGGCCATGCGCGAGCCGGGGCGCAGGGTCTTGAGAAATTTCAACGCCTGCGTATGGACAAAGCTTTGGTCTTCCATCGGCGTATTGAGCGAATCGAGCAGCAGCACGTTGACCACCGGCGGCTGCGCCATGGGAGAGAAATTGGTGAAGACGTTGAGCGGCAAAGCCGGCAGTTGAACCGGTTCCGCGCTGGTCGCGGCCCGGTGCTCTTCAAAGAAGGAGATGGTTTGCGATTTTCCTTGCTCGCTGACGCTGAAGGCATCCTGCCTCAAGCCGGCGATGGGTGCGCCGTTGCGGTCCGTGACCACCACATCCACGAGGACGGCGCGGCTGGTGATCCGCAAAGTTGAAGCCGAAGCAGTGGATTCAGGTGCATTGCTCTGGGCCAGAAGCGCGGCTCCCGAACCCAGGGCAACAAAGACCGTCAACAGGATGTTGCGCATCAATGGTCCGCCCCCTCGAATACCGGAAGCGTAGCACAAACAATCTGCAAAAGGGCATTGTTTGAGCGGGTGGCGGCGGGTTACGGATTTGTCCAGAAGAACCATGCGGCCATGGAGAGGCCGATGAAGATGACCAGCCCGCGCAGGAAGGCCTGCGGAACGCGGTGGGAAAGACTGGCGGAAGTATAGCCGCCAATGGCGCAGGTCACCATGGCCAGCAGGCAGTAGCGCCAGACCACTTGGCCGCCGACGACGAAGATGACGAAGGCCATGCCGTTGGCCAGGGTGGTGGAAACCACCTTGAGGGCGTTGATCTCATGCAGATCCTGATAGCCAAAGAGGGAGAGCAGGGTGATGAGAAGAAATCCCGCGCCGGCGCCGAAGTAGCCGATGTAGAAACAAACCGCAATGGTGGAGAAAAAGATGGCCAGGCGGCGCGGCGGGCGAGTGGCTCCGGCAGTGGCATTTCTGCGGCGCTGGAGCCAGCGGGCGACCGGGCCGCTGAGGGCAAAGATGGAAGCCGCACCCAGCAGAAGCCACGGAACCAGGTGCAGGAAGGTCATTTGCGGCGTGTTCAGCAGGACCAGGGCGCCGGCCGTACCGCCCAACAGGCCGGCAAGGGCCATGGGAAGAACCAGCCGCGGGTTCTTGCGGATATCGTCGCGGTAGGCGGCGACCGAGGTAAGCTGGCCGGGCCACAAGGCGACCGTGTTGGTGGCGTTGGCCTGGATGGGCAACATTTTCATGCCCAGCATGGCGGGAAAAAGAAGGAACGAGCCTCCGCCAGCCACGGCGTTGAGCAGCCCGGCCAGAAAGGCAGCCACGGTCAGCCAAATCCAGTGCCAGTCCATGTATGCGGGAAGGGCGGAGAGATGGAACATCTGACCTTATTGTAGAGGGTGGCCGACTTTGCTCCGGAGTGCAATTTTGGACAACCCCGCGATCTCCCTTTGGCAGAAAATGCCTGTAACAGGACTGGGAAGGCCGAAGGTGGACGAATGGCGAAATTGACGCACGCAAAACGAGAGGACCTGCCGAAAGGCGATTTTGTATTTCCGAAGACCCGGCGCTACCCGATAGAAGACGCCGCTCACGCTCGCGATGCCCTGGCCCGCTCCAGCGGAAAACCCGAACACGCCGCCGTCGCAGCAGCCGTTAAACGGAAGTTCCCGGAGATTGATGTCGAGAAGTAGCGGGATGAAAGAACAGGGAATAGGGAGTAGGGAGCAGGGAATATTCTGGCCGGGTTGGCGGTGTGCCCTCGCAACCCGCTTCTGTTGCAGGTGATCGCCACAAAACAAATGTGAGTGCAAGTAGCGCATATTTATTGATTAGCTTGTGATATAGTTTTATCAAATTTTATGAGTGATCTGAGATCAGGGGGCAGGGATCAGTTCTTTCTGTGGTCGGAAGAGAGCATCGGCACTTGGGATGAGCGAGTAGGATTCATGAGAATTCCGAATTGCGCCGGTTATTGAATGCTGTCCTTCGGCCGGCCGGAACTCACTGCGGACTCCCGATTTCTGACAACTGATTTCTGACAACTGACAACTGACTACTGACTACTGACAACTGACCGCTGACAACTTACTACTGAGGTACTCATGGCTATTCGTTGGGAAAAACTTACCGTCAAATCGCAGCAGGCAATGGAGCAGGCGCAGGCGCGCGCCGCGGAGCTGGGCAATCCGGAGGTGCAGCCGGCGCATCTGCTGTTGGCGCTGATCGAGGACCGGGAGGGCGTGATCCCGGCGGTTCTGGAAAAGATTGGCGTTCCCATTGAACGGCTGGAGCTGGAACTGCACCAAATTGAGGAAAAGCTGCCTCGTGTGGCTGGTGCGGCGGCGCAGGCGGGCTTGGGCCAGGCAGTGACCAAGGCGCTGGACCAGGCCTTCCGCGAAGCGCAGAACTTCAAGGACGAGTACGTTTCCACCGAACATCTATTGCTGGGTGTGGCGCAGGTGAAGGGCGACGCGGCGCGGGAAGCGCTGGCTGCCGTGGGCGCCACGCATGAGGCGATTCTGAAGGCTCTGACCGCGGTGCGCGGCTCGCAGCGCGTGACCGACCAGAATCCCGAGGGCAAATTTCAGGCGCTGGAAAAATACGCCACGGACCTGACCGAGCTGGCCCGGCGCGGCAAGCTGGACCCGGTGATCGGGCGCGACGAGGAGATTCGCCGCGTGATCCAGGTGTTGAGCCGGCGCACCAAAAACAATCCCGTGCTGATCGGCGAGCCGGGCGTGGGCAAGACGGCCATTGCCGAAGGGCTTGCCAGGCGTATCGTTTCCGGCGATGTGCCGGAGAGCCTGAAGGACAAGCGGCTGATCTCTCTAGATCTGGGCTCGATGCTGGCCGGGGCAAAGTTCCGCGGCGACTTCGAGGAGCGCCTGAAGGCCGTGCTGAAAGAGATTGAGGAAGCCAACGGCGAGATCATTCTGTTTATCGACGAGCTGCACACGCTGGTGGGGGCTGGCGCGGCGGAAGGGGCCATCGACGCCAGCAACATGCTCAAGCCGGCGCTGGCGCGCGGAGAGCTAAGGGCCATCGGCGCAACCACGCTGAACGAGTACCGCAAATACATCGAGAAGGACGCGGCGCTGGAGCGGCGCTTCCAGATTGTTTACGTGGGTGAGCCCAACGTCGAGGACACCATCGCGATTCTGCGCGGGCTGAAGGAAAAATACGAGGCACATCACAACGTGCGCATCAAGGACGCGGCGATTGTGGCCGCGGCGACCTTGTCGCATCGCTACATCAGCGACCGCTTTCTGCCCGACAAGGCCATCGACCTGGTGGACGAGGCAGCGGCTTCGCTGGCCATTCAGATTGGTTCGGTGCCGACGGAGATCGATCAGTTGGAGCGCGAGGCCACGTCGCTTGAAATCGAACGCGCGGCGCTGAAGCGCGAGACGGACCCGAACAGCCTGGAGCGCAAGGACCAGGTGGAGCGGCAATTGGGCGCGCTGAAGGAGAAGATCACGACCCTCAGAGCGCGCTGGACGAAAGAGCGCGAGGCGATCAGCCACGTGAGCGAGTTGAAAAAGAAGATTGAGGCGCTGCGTTTCGAGGCCGAAGAGCAGACCCGCAAGGGCATGTTGGACCGGGCCGCGCAGATCCAGTATGGCGAGCTGCCCAAGCTGGAAGCGGAAGTGAAGCGGCTGAACGACCTGCAGGACGGACCGCGCAAGGACGGCAGCCCGGCGCGCCTGCTGAAGGAAGAAGTCGACGAAGAAGACATTGCCCAGATCGTGAGCAAATGGACGGGGATTCCGGTTTCGCGGATGCTGGAGGGCGAGGTAAAGAAGCTGGTGGAGATGGAGACTCGTTTGCGCGAGCGCGTGGTGGGCCAGGATGCGGCGCTGGGCGTGATCGCCAATGCGATTCGCCGTTCCCGCGCCGGGTTGAGCGATCCGCGGCGGCCGATCGGGTCGTTCATTTTTCTGGGGCCGACGGGCGTGGGTAAAACCGAGACGGCGCGCGCACTGGCCCAGTTTTTGTTTGACGACGAGCAATCCATGATTCGCATCGACATGAGCGAGTACATGGAGAAGCACTCGGTTGCGCGGCTGATTGGCGCGCCTCCGGGCTATGTGGGCTACGACGAGGGCGGGCAGTTGACCGAAGCGGTGCGGCGCAGGCCGTACGCGGTGATTCTCTTTGACGAGATCGAGAAGGCGCATCCGGATGTCTTCAACATTCTGTTGCAGGTGATGGACGACGGCCGGTTGACCGACGCCAAGGGCCGCACCGTGGACTTCAAAAACACGGTGCTGATCATGACCTCGAACCTGGGCGCGCACCTGCTGGTGGGCGACGCTCTGAAGAGCGAGCACGACTACGATATGGCCCGCGAATCCGTGATGCGCGAACTGCGCGAGCACTTCCGGCCGGAGTTTCTAAACCGCGTGGACGACATTGTGATCTTCCGCTCGCTGGGCAACGCGCAGATGAGCAGGATTCTGGATCTGCGGCTGAACGAGGTGCGGAAGCTGCTGGAGGAGCGGCAGATTTCACTCGAACTGACCGAGCCGGCGCGGCAACTGATTCTGGCCGCGGGCTCCGATGCGGCGTATGGCGCGCGTCCGCTGAAGAGAGCTTTGCAGCGCATGGTGCAGGACCCGCTGGCCATGAAGATTCTGGACGGCGAAGTGCTGCACGGGGCGCACGTGCGCATCGACGTGGATCGCGCGACAAATCAACTGAAGTTCGAGCCGATGAGCCGTGAAGCAATGGCCTAGGCACCTGCGGTGCGGCCAATCGCCTTCGGCCGGTCCGCGCTGGTGAGACGCGCGGGAAAAGCTTGTTCGGGTGGGAGAGGAACGGCGTTGTCCTTCCCATCCGGCGTAAGGCATCGGAAGAATAGAATCAGGCTGGGAACGCAACGCCGGTTGCGCTGGAGGAACCTGCACTTCCGTCTTCATTTTTCGGCTCCCCTATGGCCCTGCCGGCGAGTCCAAGAGCTATCATCTATGGGGAGTTCATGGTGCATATGACCCGTTTAGTTTCTGTCTTTTCTTTGTTTTTGCTCTTTTGCAGCCTCGTTGTAGCCCAGGATCCGGCTCCTGTTCCGGCCGCGGCGCCGGTGCAGCCTGCCGCCGCTTCGGCCGAAAGCCCGGAGATTCGCGAGTTCCAGAAGATCGAGGACACCTGGTCCGGGGCCATCAACGAACGCGACCAGTACAACCTGGAGCTGGTTCTATCTCCTTTGTTTGTTGACGTTTCTGCCGTGGGAGACATCACCACCCGCAACCAGCAACTGGCGCAGTTGATCACTCTCGAGGACAAGACGCTGCACTTGGGGCAGAAGGTGATTACGGTGCGGATGCTGGGCGACATCGCGGTGGCCAACGGCACCTACGTGCTGCACCACAAGGTCGGTTCGGCCCAGTTGGACGAAAAGGGCGTATTTACCCATGTTTTCGAGCGCACACGGGGCGGGTGGTTGTGCATCAACTCGCAGCGCACGGTGCTCCGCGAGGACTCGAACGCCAAGCAGAAGAAGCAGTCCAACGCGGAGATGCCCTTCCACATTCCTCTGTTCACCAAAGAGAAGTAGGGTGCTCGGCCTTTCCATGAAGGGCTTGAGCTGAAGGTTGATTGCAGGCCGTCTTCCCGCAGAGGGAGGCGGCCTTTCGTCTTACAGGCTGGATTTTCAGATGGAATGAGCGAGCGAAAGCGCGACCAGGCACGAAATCAGGCGGAGACGCGCCGGGCTCCCTGGAGGCGGATGGAGACGTGGACCAGGCTGAGGGCGGCCGGTGTGACGCCCGGGATGCGGCTGGCCTGGCCGATGGTGGCGGGACGAATCCGCTCCAGCTTCTCGCGCATTTCGCGGGAAAGGCCGCTGATGGAGCTGTAGTCGAGCCATTCCGGAATCGTAACGGCTTCCGCGGCCTTCAGCTTCACGATGGATTTCTTCTGCTGCTCCAGGTAGCCGGCGAATTTGATGCCGGTTTCGACGGCGCGGGCTTCGTTGCGGAGGGCGGCGCGAGCTTCTGGCGTCTGCGCGGGCAGGGTGGTGAAGATGGCCAACAGAGGCTCCGCGGCCAGGTTCTCGCCGAGGGCTCCCATCACCGCTTCAATGCCCACCTCAGGACGCTTGAGCAGTTGCGCCCAGGTAAGGCCGGCGGTGGCGGTCAAATCGCCAAAGCCCGCGCTGCCAAGGCGTTCGGGATTCGCCTTGCCGGTAGTAAGAAGGTGGTCGAGCGCGGCCATGCGCGCCTGTTTGTGCTCGTACTCCGCCCAGGCTTGGTCGTCGATCAGGCCCAGGCGGCGGCCGTGCGGGGTGAGGCGCCGGTCGGCATTATCGATGCGCAGGTGGAGGCGGAATTCGGCGCGCGAGGTGAACATGCGGTAGGGCTCGTTGGTGCCCTTGGAGATGAGGTCGTCGATGAGAATGCCGGTGTAGCCTTCCGAGCGATCCATGGTGAAGGGCGGCTGCCCCTTGAGCCAGAGGGCGGCGTTGATGCCGGCCATGATACCCTGGCAGGCCGCCTCCTCATAGCCGCTGGTGCCGTTGATCTGGCCGGCGAGGTAAAGGCCTTCCATGCTCTTGACGCGGAGCGAGCGGTCCAGTTCGGTGGCGTCCACGCTGTCGTACTCGATGGCGTAGCCGGGACGCAGCATTTCGGCATCTTCGAGGCCGGGAATCGAGCGCACGATCTGCCACTGCACTTCCATGGGCAGCGAGGTGGACATACCGTTCACGTAGACCTCGTGGGTGTGCAGGCCCTCGGGCTCCAGGAAGAACTGGTGCTGGGTTTTGTCGGGAAACTTGACGATCTTGTCTTCGATGGAGGGGCAATAGCGCGGGCCGATGCCCTCGATCTTCCCGGAATACATGGCGGAGCGGTGCACGTTCTCGCGAATGATGCGCAGGGTTTCCGGGGTGGTAAAGGCAATGTGGCAACTGATCTGCGGCTGCACGATTCTCTTGGTGCGGAAGCTGAAAGGCGTGGGGTCCGCATCGCCCGGCTGCTCGGCGAAGGCCTCCCAGTGGATGGTGCGGCCGTCCAGGCGCGGCGGCGTGCCGGTCTTGAGGCGGCAGGTGCGAAGGCCCAGCGCGCGCAGCGCTTCGCCCAGCAGCACTGAGGCTGGTTCGCCGCTGCGGCCGGCCGGGTAGCTCTCCTCGCCGCAGTGGATGAGGCCATTGAGGAAGGTTCCGGTGGTGATGATGGTGGCCCCGGCCAGCAGGCTGCGTCCGTCGCGGAGCTTGAGGCCCAGAACGCGCCTCCGTCCGGCGATCCCTGACCCCTGATCCCTGTCCCCTGATCCCTGTTCAATCACCAGGTCCACGACCTCGGCCTGGCGGATGTGCAGGCCGGGCTGCGACTCAAGCACTTCGCGCATTTTGACGCGGTAGAGCTGCTTGTCGCACTGGGCGCGGGGACTCCAGACCGCCGGACCGCGCGAGGTGTTGAGCAGACGGAACTGAATACCGACGGAGTCGGCGACCTCGCCCATGATGCCGCCCAGGGCGTCCACTTCGCGGACCAGGTGGCCTTTGGCGACGCCGCCGATGGCGGGATTGCAGCTCATCTGGGCAATCAGGTCGAGGTTCATGGTGATGAGCGCGGTTTTAAGGTCCATGCGCGCCGCGGCCATCGCCGCCTCGCAGCCGGCGTGACCGGCGCCTACCACCACCACGTCGTATTGTTCCGAAAAAGCCATCTGTAGCTATTCTACGGATTGGCGGGTGGAGACGCGGAACAGGGATCAGGGAACAGGGAACAGGGGTCAGGGAACAGCTATCAGCTATCAGCTTTCAGGCGACCTTCAGTTCGAGAAGGATGGCGGCGCCGCGGGGTTCGAGATTGATGGCCGAGGCGCGGCCGTTCTGGTCGCGCAGGATGTTGGCGCAGAAGCTGAGGCCCAGGCCGGCGGTTTCTCCGCCTGCCTGGGTGGGAACAAAGGGGTCGAAGGCGCGGTCGGGATGAAGAAATCCGCGGCCGGTGTGGGCCACCAGAATCTGCACATAGTCTCCCTCGGCGGTGGCCTCAAGCCGGACGACTTTGGCTTCTTCCGGGTTGGAGGATGGGCCCTGGTTTTCGACTGCCTCCATGGCAAACTGCACACAGTGCAGTACCGCCTGGCGCAAACTCTGGGTGTGGCACAGGACCCTGGGCAGCGACGGGGGAATGCTCACGCGCAACTCGATGGAGCGGCGCAGAAAAGCGGTGCGGTGGAGCTCTTCCATGTCGCTGAGCAGCTCGGAGACGGAAACCGCGGCGAGCTGGTCGCCGAAGGGGCGCGAGATGCGGGTAAGGCTCTCCAGCGAGGATTTCATGCGGCGGGCTTCGCTCAGGATGGATTCGACGCCCTTGCGGTCTTGCGGGTTGAGGCCGGAGGCGTCCTCGAGCAGCGAGGCAAAGCCGAGAATGCTGGTGAGGGGATTGTTTAATTGCAGGGTTACATTGCTGGCCAACTGGCCAAGGCCGGCGTACTTCTCCGAATCGACGAGTTTTTCGAACATCATGGTGCGGCTGCGGCTGGCCTGCAGGCGAGCCCCCAGCATTTCCAGGGGGAGCAGGTCGTCGGGGCGCAGCGGAAGTGGAGCTTTTCCCTGGGGCTGGCGCAGGTCGTTCAGCAGCAGGGCGCCCTCGGTGCCCGAGCGGCCGGTCAGGGGCACGGCCAGCAGAGAGGTGAGACCGAGGATCTTGAGATCGTCGCCGGGGGCAAGAAGAGGCTCCAGGTTGAACACGAGGGTCTGGCTTTGTTCGACGGCGGACGGGGCCGAGCCTTTTATCAGGAAGCCGGCGATGGAAATCCGCGCGGCCAGCCGCCCCAGCGCCATGGCGGTGGCGGTGTCCATCCCCGCCGTTCCGGACAACCGGTAGCGTCCGGAACTGTCGATTAGCAGCAGGGCCGCCTGGGCAAAGCGGCTGTGATCGACCACAGTCTGGCAGATTTCGTTGCCCTGGAGATCGAAGTCCTCGACCCGGCGGCGCGAGAGGATGAGTTTGGTATAGGCCTCGAGTTCCTGGCGGGCGTGGCGTTCGCGCAGGCGCGCAGTCTCGTTGATGGCCAGCTCTTCCTCAAGGATGAGCAGGATCATGCCCACGGCGGCGACGACCCTGCCGAGGACGATGACGTGGATCAAGTTGAGTTCGAATTCCGGGTGCTGGGCGACCCAGGGAAAGGCCTCAAAGATGTTGAGCGACCAAGCCAGGAAGCCGGCCACGCTGAGGAAGACGCCCGAAGAGAAGCGGCGGAAGACGTAGATGACCAGCACGGCGGTCATCACACGATTGGCGCAGGCGGCAAAGGTGAGGGGCCATCCTCCTCCAAAGACGAAAACCACGGGGACGGCCAGGCCGCCCATCACGGCGCAGAGGAAAAGGCTGAGCCAGGTGGGAATGGCGCCCTTTTGGGCGCTCCATGCCAGGGCAACAAAAAGGGCGATGGCCACCAGGATCTGGAAGAGGACAAACTGCGCTCCGACCGGCTGAATGCCGCGGAAAACTCCGTCGAAGAGAATAGCGTAGATCACAAGCGGAACGGTGAAGGGAATGACGTAAAGGATTTTGAAGCGGCCGATGCGGAAGCGGAGCGGGGAGAGCGAGGCAAGAAAGAGGGCGGCACTGATCTGAATGGCGGCTTCCCCAGCGGCAGCCATCCAGGGATGCGCGGCGTCGCTGGAGAAGTCCCACCAGATCGTCGGGTAATGTTCGATCATGCGCACCAGAGCCAGGACAAAGCCCAGCAGCCAGAGCAGGGTGCGGATATCGCGGAAACGCCGGTAAAGAAACCCGAAGGCGGGCAGAAGAAGCACCGTCAGGATGAGTGCGGGAGTGTGGTAGTAATCGGGCATCGAGGCCGTATCTTTCCTTCCGTGCTGGTCGGCTGTAGATGGAATCGTTTCCAGTATTCCACGAAGGTGTCAGGCGACTTGCGAGTTCGCGCACGGCAGAGCGATTGCGGCGAAAGCGCCGGCACTCAATCTATCCTGGCGGTCAACCGCCTGTCCAGCGGCGTCCGCACCCGGTGCGCGTTGTCCTGCGTCTAACTATAGACGGCCCGAGGCAAGGCTGGTTTGAAGGCGGGACGGCGCGGTATCTGGGAGCGCAGCGCAGGAGATTTGCCGCCAGCGGTGGAGGAGAACAGGGTGCGAAATCGGTGGGGATTGGCGATGGTGTTGGCGGCGGGGTGCGTGCTGGCAGCGGCGGCGCAGAACAAGGACAGCTTTACGCCCATGGCGCTGGACGCGGGCTTCGGGCCCATGAACCTTGCCGAGCCGGCCACGGCGCCGGAGGAGATCATCCGCCAGTTTTCCGCCAAGGAGAGCGAGTTTCAGCAGGCGCTGAACCACTACACCTACCGTCGGGTGGCGCGGGTGCAGACGATCGACGACGACAACAAGGTGGACGGCGAATACTACCAGGTGGACGACGTGACCTTCGACCTCACGGGCAAGCGCACGGAGAAGACGGTGTACGCGCCGGAGAGCAGCCTGCAGCGGGTGATGATGTCTCCCTCGGATTTGCAGGACATCCAGCATGGATACTCGTTTGTGCTGACCACTGAAGCCATCAGCCAGTACAACGTGAAGTACGTGGGACGGCAGAAGGTGGACGAGGTGGACTGCTACGTCTTCGACGTGGAGCCGAAGGTGATTGAGAAGAAGATCCGCTACTTTCTGGGGCGCGTGTGGGTGGACGCGACGGACCTGCAGATCGTGGTGACCAACGGGCGGATGGTTCCCGACGACACCCGCAAAAACAACGAGGACCTGCATCCTCCGTTCATGACCTGGCGGCAGCAGGTGGACGGCCATTTCTGGTTCCCGGTGTACACCAAGGGCGAGGGAGTATTGCACTTTGCCAGCGGCAAAGGCTATCTGGGCGAAGACGTGCACATCCGCGACACCATCAAGTACACGGATTACAAGCAGTTCGGGTCGACGATGAAGATTATTTACGAGGGCAAGGATGTTACGCCGCCACAGAAGCAGGGGGAGCCGAAGAAATAGCTGTCAGCGATCAGCCTTCAGCTCTCAGCTAAAGGCAGGATCGCGCCTTTGCCGGGAAGAAAATTGTATCTCTGGCGAGAAGCAAAGGGCTAAAAGCTCGAGACTGATAGCTAACGGCTGCTTCTCAATAAAACAGATACTTGCGCCAGCGGTCGTCGCCGCGGCCTAACATGCGCATGATTTGGCGGCTGGTGTGCAGGGAGAAGGGGCGCGGCTCGCGCATCAGCTTCATATCGTCGAGTTCGTTGGGAAGACGGTTGCCCTTGCGGCGGTTGCAGGAGTGGCAGCAGGCGACCAGGTTTTCCCAGGTGGAGTTGCCGCCGCGCGAGCGGGGAATGACGTGGTCCAGCGTGAGATCGCCGGGAGGCAGCACCTCGCCGCAATACTGGCAGGTGTTGCGGTCGCGCAGCAGGATGTTTTTGCGGGAGAGGGCGCGGGTCTGGTAGGGGATGCGGCGATATTCGAGCAGGCGGATGACCGAGGGCATGGCGATGCGGCTGCGCTGGGCATGGAAGATCAGGCCGTGCTCCTCCTCGGTGCGCGCCACGCCCTTGAGGACCAGCACCAGCGCACGCCGCGCGCCGCAGATGTTGATGGGCTCATAGGAGGCGTTGAGCACCAGCACCGGCATCTGGAGCAGGTGGACGGATTGCAGCGTCGCCTGTTCGCCCGCGAAGGCGGTGGTTCTGGCGATGGATTTCTGCTTGCGTGCGTGCATCATTGCTTGTCCCAGCGACATCCTTTTTCCTCTCGTCAAAAAGATGATTGGTCGTGCGATGAAAGAGTGAACGCTCCTTGCAGGTTCTTGGGCGGCGCATTGCCGTCCGGGCCGAGATTGTCCTCCGCATCCACCAGGAAATCGCGGGGGGAAGCGATGAAATCGCGATGATCGTTGATGCGGTTGGCCCTGGCCAGCGTGGCCACCCAGACCGAGGCTGCGCCGGCCTGAAGCAGCGCCTGTGCCGCGGCGCGGGCCGTGGCGCCGGTGGTAAGAATGTCGTCGATGAGCAGGATGTGTTTCAGTGTGACAGCGGCCGGAGTGGAAACCTGGAAGGCTCCGCGCACATTGAGGCGGCGCAGGCGGGGGCCGAGCCCGGCCTGACTCTCAGTGGCGCGCAGGCGCATGAGCGTGCTGGAGGCGAGCTTGAGCCGCCATTCGGGATGAGTGTGGCGCAGGGCATCGAGCGCATGAGCGGCCAGCGAGCGGGCCTGGTTGAAGCCGCGCTGGTCAAGCTTCGAGCGGTGCAGCGGCACGGGAACCACCAGCATTTCCGAGGGCGCTTCACCGGCCAGTTTGGCGATGGCCAGGGCCAGCATCCTGCCCAGGCGGCGGGCTGCCGGGTGCAGACGGTCGTACTTGAGGGCGTGAATGGCCGCCCGCATGGGGTCCTGGTAGGGCCCGTAGGCCACGGCCCGCACAAACGGCGGCGGGGCCATGCGGCAGGCGCGGCAGAGTCCGGTGAGCGACTGGAGGGATTCGGGGGCCAAGGCTGAAAGCGAGTCGCCACAGCGCACGCAAGCGGGGCCGGTCTGGAGGGGAAACTCGCTCCAGCAAACATCGCAGATTGGCACGGAAGAGAGATGCGGCAGCGGGGAGCCGCAGAGGGTGCAAAAGGCAGGAAGGAGGGCACAACCCAAGGCGTCCAGAGGACTTCGCAGCACACGAGCTACAGCGCGCCAACGGGTTGTCTCTGATGGTGGAACGTCGAACGTCAGTGAACCGGAGTCCCTGCGGAAGACGCACCTCACTTTGGGGCAGCGCGGCTTACGGAGCGCCGCCATGGCCACAGTATACGCGGAGCCGGCTTGGGATTCCATCGCATTTCTCCGTGAAACAGGCGGAAATGCCGGGATTCATGCAGCTTTTACCTGGGCGAGGCTCACCACTGAGACCCCGGCCGGCTCGATCCTTGCGGTCTCTACGCGGGCTCTACATCAGGTTGTGATCGTGGACGAGTTTGGCTTTGCGCTCCTCGCGCTTGGTTGCTTCCTCGGCTTCGTGCATTTCATGGGCGGTGAGGACGTGGTCCCTGGCATCGCGGCCGGCATCTTTCAGTTCGCCAATGGCATTCTCGACCTTGCCCTTGATCTGCTGAGTGGCGCCTTCGACCTGAGTACAGGTGTTGCCGGTCAACTTTCCAACCTTGCGCTTGGTGCTTCCCACCACTTCGTCGATCGTGCCTTTCACTCTGTCCTTGTCCATCTTTCCACCTCCGTGGTTCTTGAATGTTGAGTTATTCACGATGCATGTCAGGCTTGCAGTATCAAAAGGAACACTCGATAGTTGCAAAGCCTGTCTTCTGCGGGGGCAGGGACTCTCCGCTTTACTCCTTCCCAGGGACGGGCGGGATGCGCGTCTGGCGCTGGGTCCAGGCAGTCTTTACCTTTTCGTAAGTGACCTGCATCGCATCGAGTTCCAGGTCGGTCAATCTCTCGATATCGATCATTTGATTCCCCGCCTTGTCCATGGCCCGGATCACCTCATTCAATTTGAGATTGATGGCGCGCGAATCGCGGTTCTGGGTGTTCTGGATCAGGAAGACCATGAGAAATGTGGCGATGGAGGTCACGGTGCTGATGACCATGGCCCACTGGCTGGAGAAATGACAAATGGGTCCGGCGGCAACCCAGACGGCGATCACCCCTCCGGCTCCCAGGAACGCCCACTTCGAGCCCAGCCAGGCAGAGGAAAGAGCGGCGAAACGTCCGAAATGGTCGTCCGTAGTGCGGACCGGCACTTCGATGGACGGGTTATTCAAGGATGGAGCCTCCCTGAATGCACATCTGGATGCGCATTTCGTTGAGGATAGGCTTTGGGCGGCGGGGGAGTCTGCGCGAAAGAGACCACAACCTGTCCGACGCAGCCAGCGCCGGTTACGATAGACTTCACAGCGTGGAGGACACTTTTGCAGCGTTTTCGCGGTCTTTTTTTCAGCTTTCCGATTGCCGCTGTTTCCGCCTTTGGCGATGGCCGTACCAACCGGCGCAGGATGGGTTGCAACCGGCTTGGTGCGCGGGAGAACTCGTCCTGGCTGCACCGGTTGAGCTTGCTGACCGCGCTCGCCGCGGTTGCGCTGCTGGTTTCGCCTTGGGCCGGGGCGCAGGCCGGGCAGAAGGACGCAATGCCGCAGGCCTCCACCGGAATGGCCAATGCCGGCCCGCAGAAGGCGGAATTTGACAGCCAGCACCGGCCGATCACTGCCGGCGGTTTCGTGAAGACCGGCCCGGTGGTCTTCGAGGACACGGCCGCGGCCGCGGGACTTGCAAGCTGGCACCATACGGCAGGCACTCCGGAGAAGCGCTTCATCCTGGAAGCCAAAGGTCCGGGCGTGTGCCTGCTGGACTATGACAACGACGGCTGGCTGGACATCTATCTGGTGAACGGTTCGACGTATGACGCGCTGGCCGGCAAAGCCGCTGCGCCGCACGCGGCGCTCTTCCACAACAACCACGACGGAACTTTCACGGACGTGACGGAAAAGGCCGGGGTTACGAACGAGCGGTGGGGATACGGATGCACCGTGGGCGATTACGACAATGACGGCTGGCCTGACCTCTATGTGACCAACTACGGCAAGAACCGGCTTTACCACAACAACCACGACGGAACCTTTACCGACAAGGCGGAAGAGGCTCACGTGACCCTCGGCACCTGGTCCACGGGAGCCACCTTTGGCGACTACGACGGCGACGGGCGGCTGGATCTGTTTGTGGCCGGATACCTTCAGTTTGACTTGAACAATCCTCCCATCCCAGGAACAAAATCGGTAGGTTTCGCCAGTTGCCAGTACCGCGGAGTGGTGGTGATGTGCGGCCCGCGCGGGCTTCCGGGCGAGCACGACCACCTGTTTCACAACAATGGCGATGGAACCTTTACCGATGTAAGCAAGAAGCTGGGCGTGGACGATCCGGCGGGATTGTATGGCCTGGGGGCGCTGTTTGTGGATGTGAACGGAGACGGCAAGCCGGATCTGCTGGTAGCCAACGATTCCACTCCGAACTATCTCTACATGAACAAGGGCGATGGAACCTTCGAAGACCAGAGTTATGCCAGCGGCTATGCGCTGAACGACAGTGGCCGGGAAGCGGCCAATATGGGCATCGCCGTGGGGGACTACGAGAACAACGGGCGGCTGGACATTGTAAACACCAGCTTTGCGGACGATTACGATATCGTCTACCACAATGACGGCGACGGAACCTTCAGCGATGTGAGCAATCGCGCGGGCATCATGCTGCCCACCATGCCGTTTGTCGGCTTCGGCGACGGGTTCCTGGACTACGACAACGACGGCTGGAAAGATCTGCTGATCGTGAACGGGCACGTCTATCCGGAAGTGGACAAGCATCCGGACTGGGGCAACAGTTATGCTCAGCGCCATCTGTTATTCCGGAATCTGAGGAATGGCAAGTTCGAACTGGTTCCGGCGGTAGAGGGAACCGGGCTTGCGGTGGTTACCGTGGGCCGCGGCGCAGCGTTTGGCGACCTCTTCAACGACGGAAAGATCGACGTGGTGATCAACAACATGGACGGCGTGCCGGTGCTGCTGCGCAACGTAAACCCGGACCATCACCACTGGGTGGAAATGCGGCTGATCGGCGGCGTTAAAAGCCCGCGCGATGCGGTGGGAGCGACCGTCTATCTGACCGCGAACGGCATGCGTCTGCGCGAGGACGTTTTGAGCGGGGGGAGCTACCTGTCGTCGAACGACATGCGGCCGCACTTCGGGCTGGGCGACGCGACCGACGCCGGAAGCGCGGAGATTCACTGGCCATCGGGGGCGAAGGAGACGGTGAAGCTGCCCGCGGTGGACAGGATTTACACCGTCACCGAGGGCCAGGGAATTACCGGGGCGATGTGCGGCGGCAAAGACTGCGCGGATCCGCTGGCGGCTGCAATCCCGGAAAAGACTGCAAAATAGCCACAGGAGCGGATTGAGGCGTTTTCAGCCTCGATCCGCCTTCTTCACCGGCAGCGGCGTCACCGGAATTCTCAGCGCGCTGTTGAGGCGCGAAAACATTTCGAAAGCCGAGGCCACGGCCGTGAGTTCGACAATCTCCGCCGGATTGAAATGCGCGCTGACCGCCGCGAAGGCCGCGTCGTCGATGGAGTGGCCTGAAATGTGGAGCAGGCCGGCGTAGCGAAAGCCGGCCTTTTCCTTCTCGCTGAAGGGGCCGACCTCGATATCCTCCAGCCCCGCGATCTGCCCGGCCGATGCGCCGCGCTGGCCGGCCAGTTGACGGTGAGCGCTGGTGCAGTAAGCGCAATCGTTGAGCGAAGCCACATAGGTTGCGACCAATTCCTTGTACCAGCCCGGCAGCGCGCTCTCGCCCATCAGCGGCTTGAGCAGCACCGCGATCCCCAGCATCAGCGGCGGAACATTGGCCAGCGCCTTGAACATGTTGGGCACCACGCCGCGGTCGGCATGGAGCTGATCGTAAAGCGCGGCAATCTCCGCTGGAACGTGTTTGCGCTCCAACAGCGGAATGCGGGATTCAGGATGAGCTTGAGCAGTCATACGAGCCTCCGAAACGACAGCGCAACTTGCCAAAACATAGTGATCCTGGTTTCGCACTAGCGTACCCGCCAGTGTAATCCGCGCGCCCCATCCCTGTTCCGAATCCGAACCCGCCAAAAAATGGGAAATTCCAAAGCCGCCGGCCGCGCTTTCCGGTTGAGAGGCTGCCGCACCCAGCCTAGCGTTTACCTTGGAGCCCTCCGGGAGTGCGCGTTGGCAGCCTGCGCAATGCCGGCGTCGCTCCCAGGTCCAACCGATGACACAAGCAGGCGAGATCAATTCCGCGCGCAACTTGACCGGCCATCTGACCGAATTGGCGCTCGGCTACCAACACATGCTGGTTGGAAACCCGCACCATCCGGAGGCTCTGGTGGGCCTGAGCCTGGTGGCGCTGGCCAGCCGCCAGTGTGAGGCCGCGGTCAAAATGGCCTCGGCCGCCGTGGCCGCTGCGCCGCGGATGGGGACGGCCTGGGTGGCGCTGGGCCAGGCGCTGAAGGCTGCCGGCAGCGATAAGGAGGCCGAACGCGCCTACCTGCACGTCCTGCGCCTGGACGGCATGAATGCGCTGGCCCGCATGGGCCTGGGCGAACTGAGGCTGGCTGCCGCGCGCCCCCAGGAGGCCGCGGCGGAGTTTGAACTGGCCCTGCGTCGTCCTCCGGTTCTGTTGGCCGCACACATGGGCCTGGGCAACGCTCTGGCTATGATGGGACGCTACCAGGCCGCTCTAGCCCATTACGAGCAGACATTGGCGCTCCGGCCGCGGCTGCCGGAAGCCGAGTTTGCCGCCGGATTTGTGCTGGCGCGCCTCGGTAAAACGAAGGAAGCCGAGACCCGCTACCGGCGAGCGCTGGTGCTGCGTCCGGATTTCGCCGCTGCCTGGATGAATCTGGGCAGCCTGCTGCGCGAACAGGGGCGCGAGGTCAGCGCCGAGGCCGCGTTGCAAAGGGCTCTCGAACTGCGTCCCGATCTGGTCTCTGGATGGGTAAATCTGGCAGTTTTCGAGCGCGAGCGGGGCCGCGCGGAGGAGGCCGAAGCCTGCCTGCGCAAGGCTTTCGCGCTCAATCCCGAGCAGGTGGAGACGCAGGTGGCGTGGTGCCAGTTGCAGGCTGCCGAGGGCGACCTGGCCGGTGCCTGGGGCTGGCTGCGCTGGGCTTTGGCGCGCGACCCCGCGCACGCTGAAGCCGTGAACATGCACGGCATTCTTCTCCACAAGGAGGGGCGCTTTCAGGAGGCGATCGCGGCCTTCGAGCAGGCCGAGGCGCTGGGCCACCCGTCTGCCGCCTCCAACCGGGGAAACTCCCTGCTGGACCTGGGCCGCAGGTACGAGGCCCTGCGCGCGCATGAGCTTGCCGTCGAGCGCGAACCGGAAGGCGCCGGCGCGCTCTATAACCTCTCATTGACCTGCCTGCGGATGGGCGATTGGGAGCGCGGGTGGCCGGCCTACGAGGCCCGCTGGCGCTTCCGCGAGGTTCACCGCACTCCACCGCACTTTCGCCAGCCCCGCTGGCAGGGTGAGCCGCTTCAGGGCCGGCGGGTGCTGCTCCATGCCGAGCAGGGATTGGGCGACAGCATCCAGTTCTGCCGTTACGCCACGCTCGTCGCGGCCCGCGGCGGAAGACCCATTTTGCAAGTGCAGGAACCGGTCGAGCGGCTGCTGCGCTCCCTGCCCGCGGTGCGCGCGGGATTGGCGGAGACCGTGCCGTTCGGCGCAGCGGAGCCGGACTTCGACCTTGAGTGTCCGCTGATGAGCCTGCCCGCCGTCTTCGGAACCACGGTGGAGACGGTTCCCTGGCCGGGCGCCTATTTGGGAGCCCCGCCCGAGGCTGTGGCGGAGAAACGGATGCAGTTTCCCTGCGTGAGGCACGATGGGCCTTCCCCGCGCGTGGGTCTGGCCTGGGCTGGCAATCCCCGCTACAAGAGCGACCGGCAGCGTTCCATGCAGCTCGACCCGCTGCTGCCCCTGCTGCGCACGCGCGGCGTCACCTTCATCTCGCTGCAAAAGGGTCCGTCCGCCGCGCAATTGGCGGCTCTGCCCGGCAATGTCTTCCTCTGGGACGGATCGAGCCGCGACCGCGATCTGGCCGAGACGGCGGCCTTGGTGGCCACGCTCGACCTGGTGATCACCACCGATACTTGCATTGCCCACTTGGCCGGCGCCATGGGCAAGCCCGTCTGGATTCTTCTGCCCCATCTGGCGGACTGGCGCTGGATGGAGCAGACCGAATCCACGCCCTGGTACCCCTCCGCACGCCTCGTTCGCCAGCGCGCTCCCGGCGACTGGGCGGAGGTGCTGGATCGCGTGACAGAAGAGCTGAACGGGCTTCGCGCAATGCGGTGCAGTCAAACCGCTGCCCCCAAGAAACAGCCACTCCACCCCCCGGAGCTCATTCCGGCGTAGACCTCAAAAACAGGCCCCAAAAAAGTTGAAAATAAATGTTGACTCTCTAAACTCTACGTTATAGAGTACTCTTTAACGAGGAACACTCTGAGAAACTACAGAGGACTCAAAGGAGTATCGAGATGACGGGAAACGCGGAAGAGAAGGAACTGAAAGACAGGCTCAGCCTGATCGAGTCCATGATCGCCGAGGGACGGCGCACCACCGAGAGTTGGGGCTGGACCTTCGTGTTCTGGGGCGTGGCCTATTATGTCGCCATCCTCTGGACCGCTGTGTACCACTGGCCGTGGGCCTGGCTTGTCACCATGGCCTGCGCATGGATGGTGTCCATGGTCATCATCCTGAGAAAAAAGAAAAACCAGCCAGCGCGAAGGCCGGGGACCACGATTGGCCGCGCCATCTTCTCCATCTGGATCGCCATGGGCGTGTCGCTGACCTTGCTGTTGCCGGCTTTGGGCTTCAGCGGCAGGTTCAACCAGCACGTATTCGTCGCAGTGGTTGCCGCCATGCTGGGCACCGCCAACGGCGCCTCCGGCATGATCATCCGCTGGAAGGCGCAGATTGCCTCCGCATGTGTCTGGTGGGCGGCAGCCGTGGCTGCGTGCTTTGGCTCCGACGACCAATGCACGGTCGTATTTCTGGTGGCTATCTTCTTCTGCCAGATCGTCTTCGGGGGTTATGCGATGATCGTCGAAGGCCGCCAGCGGGGAAAGGTCGTTACCCATGCCTGAGCTGCCGGAGCTGAATCCCATCATCCACGGGAAGCTGCGCCTGGCCTTGCTCTCGCTGCTTAGTGGCGTCGAAGAGGCGGAGTTTACCTGGCTGCGGGCGAAGACCGGCTCGACAGACGGCAATCTGGGCGCGCAACTTTTGAAACTCGAAGAAGCCGGTTACGTAGCCGTCGAAAAGAAGTTTGTCCAGCGCAAACCGCAGACCCTCTATCGCATGACTGAAGCTGGCCGCGAGGCGCTGGCCGAATACGTTCACGCGCTAAAGCAACTGCTGGGCGGAGCCATGAACGGCTAGGGAAGAGCCTTCATCCCTCCGGTTGAAGGCTCTTCCGCACGCGTTGCATGATTCCCAGGTAGTAGGCCAGGTTGTGGATGCTGTTCAGCGTGGCCGAAAGCGCCTCGCCGGAGTGCATCAGATGGCGCAGGTAGGCGCGCGTGTAGCGCCGGCAGACGGGACAGTCGCAGGCCGGATCCGGCGGTCCCTGATCCTCCGCATATTTCTTGCCCTTGATGTTCAGCCGCCCCTCGCTGGTGAAGAGCAGCCCGTGGCGCGCGGCCCTGGTGGGCAGCACGCAATCCATCATGTCCACGCCCAGGCGCGCATACTGCTCGATCTCGTCCGGGTAGCCCACGCCCATCAGATAGCGCGGCTTGTCGGCGGGCAGCAGCGGCAGAACCTCGGCAATCATCTCCAGCGTCAACTCCCTTGGCTCGCCCACGCTCAGGCCGCCGATGGCGTAGCCGTCAAAGTCCATCTCGATCAACTGCTCCGCGCTTTGGCGGCGCAAATCGCGGTAGGTGCCCCCCTGCACAATGCCGAATAAACTCTGCCGGCGGCCGCCGAGTTCCTGGTACCACGGAACCTCATGGCAATGCGCATGGAAGTGATCGATCGAACGCCGCGCCCAGGCCATGGTGAGGCGCAGGCTCTCTTCGGCGCGGCTGCGGTCGGCGGGGTACTCGGTGCACTCATCGAAGGCCATGCAAATGTCCGCGCCCAACGCGATTTGCACATCCATGGAATGCTCAGGGGTAAAGAAGTGTGAACTTCCGTCCAGATGCGAGCGAAAGCGGACGCCTTCGTCCGTGACCTTGCGCAACTGGCTCAGGCTGAAGACCTGAAAGCCTCCCGAGTCGGTCAGCATGGCCCGCGGCCAGCTGATGAACCGGTGCAGCCCGCCCATGCGCCGGATGGCCTCATGGCCGGGGCGCAGATAAAGGTGATAGGTGTTGCCGAGAATGATCTCCGCGCCCAGGCTTTCGATCACGTCCTGCGCCACGGCCTTTACCGTTCCCAAGGTGCCCACCGGCATAAAGACAGGCGTTTCCACAGTCCGGTGCGGCAGATGCATCCGCCCCCGCCGTCCGCCGGCTTCGGTTGTGTTCAGTACGTTGAATTCAAGGCCCACCAGTAGATTCTACCGGGCAGGGCCGTGGCTACTTCGCTTCTCTGCCCACTCGCATCTGCACCCCCACTCGCCCCACCCGCGGCGTGGCCAGCATGGTGGTCGGTGTTTTGGCCACTTCAATCTGGCGATCAAAGAGGTTTTCCCCCGCCGCGAACACTTCGAACCGCGAGCCAAACTGGTGCGAAGCGTAGGCGTCCAGCCGAAAATACCCATGCAACAGATAAGCGTTGACGTCGTCGTCGTACTGCCGTCCGCTCAGCCGCCCCTGCACACTCAGCGTGCCCAGCGCGGGCCGGTCGGCGCGCAGATTCAGCGTCGCCATGTTGCGCGCCACCTCCGGAATCCATTTGCCCAGGTCCTGGCTGCCCCGGCTCACCGTGGCGTGCGCATGCTGGTAGCCTCCATCGACCGCCAGCCACCGCCGCGGCGCAATCTGGAAGTCCACGGCCACTCCCCGGCTCTCGATTTGGCCCAGGTTCTCCCGCATCAGCAGGATCGGCGAAGTGTTCGGGCTGACCGTCACCGCGGTGATGGGCCGGTTCACCTGGGTCAGAAAGTAGCTGGAGCGGATGCTTCCCCAGCGGCCTTCGGTGGCCAGCCCGGTCTCCCCGCCGGTGGCGCGTTCGCTCTCGAGGGCGCTGTTCGGGTTGGTCAGCTTGTTGCCCACCTGCGTGGAACGGTAAAGCTCATTGGGCGTGGGCGCACGAAAGGCGCGAAACCCCGACGCTGACACCGCCCAGTGGCTTCCTAGTTTGCGCGACACGCCTATGCGCGGATCGAAGACCGTTTGCTCTTCCTGCGCTAGCCGCACAGGCAGCAAACTCCAGGCCGAACCGGTCCATGCCGCCTCCCGCGCATCGTAGTTCTGGAACCAGTCCACCCGACCGGAGCCGGTCAGTGTCCAGCCTTTGCGCACCCACAAGGCCTCCAGATAGAAAGCCGCATCCCGCTGGTGGTCGCCCAGGTTGGTCAGCGATGCGCTGGATCCGTATGTCTGCTCCCGGTCCCACACCCGCACGTCGTGCACATCGCCCCCGGCCACCATCAGCAGCCCCGCGCCCAGCGGCTGGCTCCAGCGGGTCTCTGCGCCCAGCTCGTTGTCCGGCGACCGCGAGAATCGTGTCGGGTTTTCGCCGCAGCGGAAGGAGCAGCTCGGGTCGCCAAAAGCCGGCAGGTTGGAGAGGCTCGAGAACCTCTGCCGATAGTGCTCGCTGGAGCCGTAAATCCGCGTGACCAGAGTGCCCCCGTGCGGCCCCTGCCAGTCGCCGCCGCTCGCGTAGCGCCACAGCCGCGTTCCGTTGGTCTGGTAGGGCGTGCCGTTGCCGCGCGACTCGTTGAAGCCGCTGCCGCGCACAAACAGCCGCAGCGAACCGCTCTGGTGCTCCACCAAAAGCAGGCCGTTCTGGCTGTGCACATGCGACGCCCTGTCCACCGGACCCCGCTGCCACGGCGCTTCCTGGATGAATCCGTCCGTGCCCAGCGCGCCACCGGCCGCCAGCAATCCCCAGGGTCCATGGTTGGCCTCGGCCAGCAAGGAATCGTCGAACGTGCCCTCCGCGCCGTAACTGCTTCTCAGCTCGGCCATGTCGGCTGTGGGCCGCAGCGGCACCATGTTCACCACCCCGCCGATGGCGCTCGATCCATACAGGTCGCTCACCCCGCCGCGCACCAGTTCGATGGCCTTCACCGCCAGCTCCGGCTGCTCCTCCCAGTGAATCCATCCGCCCACCGGGTCGTTCAGCGGCACGTCGTCTTCGGTCAGCAGGGTGCGGCTGGCGGAGGTGGACCCCAACCCGCGCAGGCTGATTCCCTGCGACGAGGGATTGGCCACCAGCGAACTCGAGCGCCGAAAGAGTTCGACGCCGGGAATCTGCCGCAACGCGCCGTCCATCGTCACCGCGGCCGTGCTCTTCAAGGCGGTCGCGGTGAGCACCCGCGTCGTCTGCGGGCTCTCCAGCGTTCCCAGCGGGGTGCGATAGGCGGTCACGGTCACCTGTTCGGTGCTGCCCGCAGGCTCAAGCCGCAGCGTGGTTCCCGTGGCCAGCACCACGTCCCGGCCGCTGAAGCCCTCCGCCTCCACGCGCAGCCGGCAGGGGGCTACGCATTTCACTGTCAGGCGTCCATCTGCATCCGGCCGGCCCAGCAGCTTGCCGTTCGCGTCCTTCACCACCGCCGCAGGCAGCGCGGCGCCGCCGCTGTCCTCCACCGTGATGGTCAGGCTTACCGCGGTCTGTGACTCAAGATGCGCCGCCGCCAGCATCCCTAGAGCTAGCGCGCCAACCGCTCCATTCAATCCGAACCACCGCATCCGCACCGCTTTCGCATTTCTTGCCCGAAATGCAGGGAAATTGTGACATGGTTTCCCCGTCTCCCGCATCAAAAATCCGGGGCGAAATCTCGCGCAGCGGCACCAGTACGAAAGCGCGTTCCTCCAGCCGCGGATGCGGTATCTCCAGCCCCGGTTCGCTGATTTCAATGTCGCCGAAGAGCAAAATGTCCAGATCCAGCGTTCTGGGCCCGTTCTCGATTCCCCCCGAACGGTCCCGGCCAAATTCCTGCTCCAGCTTCAGCAGCCTGTCGAGCAGTTCCCTCGGGCTCAACTCCGTTTCCAGCGCCACCACGGCATTCACAAACCGAGGCTGATCGGCAAACCCCACCGGCTCGGTGGAGTAGAGCGAGGACCGGCCCGTCACTCGCCCCAGCGATTCCAGGCGCACCGCTGCCGCCGTCAGGGTCGCCTCGGGCGCCCCCGCCCAACTGTGCAGGTTCGCGCCCATTCCGATGTACGCCGTATGCATTCTTTCAGGGTATCGCGGCGGGCTACCAGACGCTCATCAACGAGGCACTGCGGCGGGTTTTGCGGGAAGAGATGCGAGCGGCTAGCCAGTGTGATGGAATCCCAGGTGCCAAAGGCGGGACTTGGAGCCTCCCGGCACCCGGCGGTATGATGCAACAAGATACCACCCCTGCCCCTCGGTGGACAGGAAGCGAAGCCAGCCTTTCGGGGCTGGCTTCAGTGTTTGTGCTGGCAATTCCTCGTGCTGCGAGGGTCGTATTTCCCCAGGCCCCAAAGGCGGACCTGGGGCACCCGGCAAGAAGACCAATTAAACGGGGTGCCAGCCACAGCCCGGCCATACGAAGTTAGTCATCATGGAGTGACCGGTCCACTGCGCTGACCGTGGGTTAGGCTGTGATTCAGGAATGAGGCACAGTTCAGAGCCACAAGCGGAGAGGAACCGGTCATGAAGGAAAAGGTACGAT